>JGI24021J15306_10001204_pt1 | contig 24409 bp, 16 predicted proteins | sample Ectturendosymbi1_FD_15306 | JGI IMG/M metagenome (IMG submission 15306) | reverse complement strand
AGCCCGGTGCGCCTTATGTATGAACAAAAAACTAATCAAAGCAATTTATTGACAGTGCGCCTTATACTCGGGTGCGCCTTATGGTCCGTAAAATACGGTAGTCAAAAAAACAAGTTGAAAAAATAAACAGAAGACTCCTGGCCCTGATAGTGGAACTCATGGAACTTCTCGAGGTGTTTTGAACAAGACTTTCTTTTATAAGGCAAACTGGATCACCACGACACAACATCCAGCAGGCGATACCATCATTGATTCTTTTCAGAATCCCTGGTATCTTGCTTCCTTAGCTTGAATATCTTTCACCCTGGTCATCACTCATGGCATCAAGGTTTTCCGAAAACCATAGTGTGAATCAAGAAAAAAGCTTTAGAGACATATGCAAGCCCATCTTGTAAGCTAAGGCAATTCTGCAACTTTTGCTTAAAAACAGAGCTCTAATATTTCCTATAAAGTTTGAGCATATCCACCTGAATGCCTTCCGAGCTTGTAACTCAAGTGCATTCTTAACTCAAAGTTCCGATCTGTCAAAACCTTTACAAATCTGTAGGCCTACCAAATTCCTTCGTTCAATTTGGCTTACTTGAGGTCAGGAAACTTGTCACACAAATAGTTAAATTAAAGCTACTGGAATTGCATTTGGCTGTTGCTTTCACAAAAGTTTTCATCAAGCCAAGGTTTATATGCAGAGGTGACATCAGGGCTTATCATGATTTGCTAGTGGAGTACCGTATGTTTGGGACCATACGGCACACCGGATTATAAGGTGCAGCATCAAAGATTAAATGCTAGCTGTTTTTTTTTCATACATAAAGTGCACTGGATTGTAAGGCACATTAAATGAAGCAAAACTTAGATCTAAGTTAAACTGTAGTCACTCTTTCATAAAAACTACCCAGTGCTGAAGTCACCACTGGGAGTTTAATTTGTCATTACATACGAGGGCGTACAATCTATCACGTATGCCTAATCTGCTTGACACAAATAGAATAAAATATAAGTTGTGTGCGTGTTTGATTCGGTGTGTACCAATGTAGTCTGGAGCCCTGCGGAGTATGAGGATCTGTGGTATGTGCTAGCTTCGAACCACATACGCTGCTCATTGCAATTGTTGTTGTATTATTATGCAACACGATAGTCTGTTTACAAAAAAATCGTAACTAGCAATTAAATGAATAACACCGTTTACCACATAAAATTGGTTCAAGATGAGAAAGCACAACCAGATTCATACATTAGACCAGGATTTCTTAACCTGGGGTGCTAGCACCCGCAGGGGCTGCTGAAATCAATTTCAGAGGGTACTGGGAAAGGTCACATATGTGGCGATAAAAGGTAGAATGAATACGTTTGTTTCTACTTTATTCTTATAGTAACCAGGCGTTAGCCAATGGTAGGGGGTACTGGACTGCTTAGGGGTGACCAAAAGGGGTGATGAGGTAGAATAGGTTAAGAAACGCTGCATTGGCGCACCGCGTTATAAGGCGTTCTTTTGATTTTTAGCAAATTAAAGGATTTTAAGTGCGCCATATGGTCTAAAAAAATACGATATGTGGAATTCATGAAAACTGTTCACTCCAGGAACATACGAGTTTCTCGTAGAAAAATGTTGCTTTTCATAGTGATCTGCAATAGCACGTAAAGCGGCTGTCCCATAAACATAAAAACAGCAGTACTAGGGAACTCCCATGTGCATTCCCATTAATATGCTTAACACTTTGGCACCTGGGCGCTTTTGGGGATTTTCGAAAAAAAGCAACACCGAAACACACATGGCTTTGCATGGGAATTTCTCTGCTCTTGTTCAGGTTATGGACGTGGTCGAAGCGTTAAAAGAAGCGGCAAGTCTCCTAGTTTGCACTTGAAAAAAATTTTTTGGTTGGATAGTGCAGATTTTCTGTGAGTAATGTCATAAGTGGAGGACTTTTAGGCCACCTTGGCCCACTTTGCCTGGCCCTGGGCACCAACTGTTAGGTGGTTGTATTTCGCTGAAGTTTTTACTGGAAACTAGGCTACAATCTGAGTCTTGATACTTCGTATGACCTGCTGGGGTTTCGGGTTGAAAAGTTGTGATGTAAGTTAGTAAAAATATTTAACTAATTAGATAATAATTTAATTTGTTTATTTTAGATCATAACTTTTGAACCAGAAACGCTGGAAAGTCGATCAAAGGCTCAAAAGACTCGGACTCAAGCCTAGTTTCCAATGAAAACTTCAGTGAAACACTTTGGCCTGGCGGTTGGGCCCTAGGCCAGGCAACATGAGCCAAAGTGACCCCAAAACTACTTCACTTATGACGCCACTCACATAAAATCCACACCCCCAACTAAAAAAAATTTTTTTCAAGTGCAATCTAGAAGACTGGCCGATCTGTTTGACCCTTTGAACAGCTCTCTAGCGCAATCGGCGGAGGAGCAATGGTGTTGGTAAGGCAACCGAAAACTGCTGTTTTTTAGGCCAAAATCGAAGTACGAATATATCGTACACTGGCTCTCAAAGTGTTAATAAGCATAATGACCTTGAGGTCCACGCAGGCTCTACTGATAGTCATTGTAGCCGACTTAGCATTCAAAACAATCTGGTTGTTATCATACGATTTATTCAAATGAACAGAATGTTCAATGGAGATTTCATGTTTAATATTGTATCTATGTGCACGTAGATATCAATATGTCACTCAATGAAACATATTCTTGCATATAAATCACTCAGTTAGGGTTAACAAACTTGCTTTACTTTCGCAATTTGTATGTCTGCTACATCAATTATTTCTCTGTACTATGTCACAATGCAAAATAATGCTACCTTCTGTTGTTCATAGGCCTGTGGTAAGCTAGGTAACTGGAAACCACAACATACCCATATCTCAAAAACTAGATGTGCTGCAAAAATGTAATGGAATTTTTTAAATCAGCGTCAAATATACTTTTAGGGGCACTTACTGCAATCACTCATTAAAGTTTGCTATTGACCAGTGCAATTAGTTTCATTAATAATGTGTTTACAAACTTAACATGCTCTGTGTACAATTCTGTACTTCTTTTGCTGGAGTATGTTTTTGGGTTTTCAGACCTAAGCTGTTGAAATGTTGTTAAAGAATATTGGCTGCAACAGTTAGTCTTTCCTGAAGGAAAGTATGGTGTGTGTCTTGATGTGTTGGTACATTTGTTAATAGTTACTGGTTCCTTAGCTGTAGATGTGCCATTGCTTTGATCTTGTGAAGGTTGCTGAATCAGAGAAAAAGGAGACCATCACAAAGAATGATGCTATGCAGTTTCCTATAGTGGCCAGTGGAATGCTGTTAGGCATTTATGTTATTTTTAAGGTAATGCAAGTTGAATATGCATGCTGTGATTTGTTTCTAGAAATGTTTCATGATGAAGCGATAATGATTTTTATTGGGTTCATTTTTTGTGTATAAAAATACAGTTCATTTTCTGGTTTTCATGCATTAAATTTCTTATATTCATGATGTAGATTTGTATGTTTGGGTATGGGGACTCCCTAACAGCAACACCGATGGCTTTTTCAATTATTATGTATTTATGAAATAGCTAGCTAATCTGATGATGGTATTTGTCATTTCAGATTTTTTCTCAAGAATACATTGATATTGCCATTGCATTGTACTTCTTTGTTTTGGGTTTGTATGCTATGACTCATCTTGCAGCGTAAGTAAATGAAACATAACAGCTTTCATCTGAGTAAGTCTTGTCATCTAACATCTAAGTCATTTATTTACTATAATAGCGAATAGGCCACATATATGGTGGAATATCTCTGGCAAGCTGTAAAAATTGGTAAATTTTATCTTAAAATCATACCTTTATCTTCCAGAGGAAAACAAGGGGAGAAAACTGTATCAGGGAGCAAGAGAGACTTCCCTTGACTTGCTGTCTAAGTGTCTGCTTGTCATTAGGTTTAGTTTTGATGCAATGTTGTGTTCTAACTTGGACAACAAAAATTCTGATGCAGGCCATGTTAGATTTTCATGCGGGCCTCAGGTTCTCCACACCTAATCTAAGTAAATTTTGTTGAAAGACTAGATAGTCCAATGCAATTGTTATTTAGCATTCCATCTTAAAACTAGTTTTCATGCAGACCTGTTCTTGCGAAGCTGATTCCTGCATCTTTCCCAAACATTGCTTACCGGTTGCATCTCACCCAAGAAGGAGATGCATGTAAAGGTTAGATTTACCAGTATCTTATAAGATTTTATGTAGCTTAGTGATGTTTGTGCCATTTTTTCTTGTTTTTTTTTTAGATGTATTTGATTGGTCATTCAACCGTATTGATCTCATGGCCATGCTGCTATGTGCTGTGGTTGCTGCATGGTACAGCCTGAAAAAAGTAAGTTGGTACTATCCTCTTATGTGTTTTTTTTTTGTCAAATGCATTAACACTTTGTTGGTGCTCAGTGTTATTTGGTCTGTTAACTGGTTTTCATGGTTTTAAGCGGACAGCTTGGTATCAGCTCCTTAATTGCCTGACTATGCCTTTGTATTAAGGTTGTAAAATTCACAATGAATAGACATTATAAACTGGTAAATGAGTCCCATGTTGTAGAGCAGTGCTCAGCAAACTTTTCAATATGATGTTCCAAACCACCACCCATTTAGTCAAAATTAAAGGCCCATGTTTATTTTTCAAGGCCAGTTTTCAAACTTTTGATGTATTCAATTACCTGTTACATAACAATGCAATGCTGATGTCATAAACCGATAAAAATAATGTAGTGATAAAAATAATTCCTTGTTAATGTCAAAAAATCATTGTTCCAGTCATTATTACAGTAGCCTGTTTTAGCTCACGAAACCAATGCAGGACTGTAGCTCGTACATGTGATGCAGCCCACAACAGAAAGTGTTGTGTGGCTCAAATAAAAAGTGCTAAACTGGACACAATTGGTCTGAAGCCTACAGTTTGCAGATCATTGTTGTGGAGGATTGTCATGTAATAACCACATAGGTAAAGAGTTCTTGCATTTACTCAGGTAGTGATTGGAACAGGTATCAAAAGTTGAGAAGTGAGTTAACCTATATGCAAGGGTACGTAAAAGCTAATTTTTAGTACAAATAGAGCGATTTTTCGTTTGTATTATCGTATGACAAGTGATAATAGATTCTATAAGTTAAACTATACGTATATTAGGGTACATTTGAAAACGAGAATTTTGAAAAAGTTTACACAAATGTTTTGGCCCATATTTCATGGCAGGCCACTGTGTTATGTAAACACATATGAAAATGTTCAGGTCAATCGGAACATTTCTAGATGGTCCACACAGCAATCTGACAATCACATATTTCAAAAACACGATTTGTTTATTTTAATAATCCATTATTATTTCCATGCTTCCACATGGATACCAGTGACAAAAAGAGGTCAAACGTTCACGCAGATTCATTATCAGAAGTATTACACGAATTTAATTTCCTTTTATAAGATCTTCTTCTCGGATCTGGCTCCTCACCTCGTGCCTTTCAACAGCTTGAACAACATTTTGATAATTTTGCTCAATTTGACGGAAGACAGAAAATCAGAACTCATTCGAACGCTGCGTTGTGCAAGGTCATGGGTGCAATTTTATGATCGGATTTTCTACTGCGCAGCTTCGTAACTGGCATTCCTTGGCCATTCACAAATTGGCTAATTCAAAAAGTTCGTAGAAATTTTCTCTGGGTCGTCAGCGATTTCAACTGCAAAAAACTCTGCTTAAGCAGCCTGCTGAGCTGGTGTCATTTTGAAACGTGCAGCCAAAGTAGTTAATTTTGAAGACTTTAACAAATTTCTTGGAAAAAATGCTGAGGTTCCTGGTTCTGGGTGCAGAGTTCTAAACATCTATGGCTGTGTACCAGCGGGTGAATGACTCTTCCTGATCATTTTCCAGTATTGTCTCATCGCTTTGGTTGCTATTGACATCACCGTCAGTGGCTTTAAATTCTTTTGATTTTCGCGTTACTTCTCTTTTCTCAGAATTTGTGCTCATCTCGTTTCAGGTTTTCTTCCTAAGCTTGTTATTGATGGATCCCATAGTCATTTTCCGCATTAGAGTAGTTCCTTCTCTTTTCGCCTTATTTCCTTCATTTTCACATTACTGCCTCTTTTCTCAGAACTTGTGCTCTCTTTCAGCTTTTCTATTCACTTTTTTCCTAAGCTTATTGTTATAGGATCGCATAGTCATTTTTCATATTACTGTAGTTCCTTCTCGATTTTCGCTTTAGTTCCTTCTCTTTCCTCAGAATTTGTGCTCTCTCTTTTTCAGCTTCTCTATTCATTTTTTCTAAGCTTATTGTCATAGTATCGCATAACCATCCGCCGAACCATTCTCATGGAACTGAGAAAAAACACATAGTGTTCGTGAACTAAGCGGCTTTCCACATATGCTGGCCATATTGCAATCGTAGTCGTCAGACGTTTTTCTTCATCCAGTGATTTTCTTTTCGTTGATTCCGAATTTCTCCTGGCTATTGGAATGGCTGGTAGCTTTGCTTTTCATGTGGTAAGAGACAAAATCTTCTCTTCGACTTTTTTGTCGTGGTTGGTATGTCTGCTTTCTCAGACAACGGTAATAATTCTCTTACAACAATTTAAGCACTATCCCGTTGAGTCTGATTGGGCGATGCGGATTTTATCAATTGAACATCACAGCTTGGTAAATGACATCTAATATGACCATCGTTTTCTGTTATAGGAGGACCCAATCCATAAACTGGGACCCTTGAAGACATTTTAGGACTGACAACTGAGACTTGATCAGCCTGACATTAATGGAAATGATCTACTAGTGAGATATGACACAGCGACGCAATTCAGATTAATGCATCAGGTCTACTTATACCAAACGTAGTCATCACTCATCACTGCAAAGCATTCACCAGATATAGTAGTTCTCGTAATATCTCGTGTAGAGAATTACAAAACACGGACATCACCATAGTCGTGAAGCATTACCAAATATGGACATGCGTCATCAGTAGGGCCATTTTTATGACCTAAAAAACTTGACAATATGACTTTATTTCTCAGAAAATATGACTTTATATGACAAAACAAAAATATTACTGAGCTAGAACATGCAACTACTGTACAAATAAGCATTACCAGCGAAAACAGGCGTAGAAGATGGTAGCCTCATGGCTTGTTGAAGCTCCACTAAAATAAATGGCCCAAAAGATGAGCAAAACATAGTTTGGTTTGAAGCAAATTGAAAACATGCATGGACATTGGTTTAATTCGTTGGGACAGCATGAGCATGCATTTTTGGCAGTGCATTGCATTTCATCCACATAATTTGGTTAACCTATGTCTTTGACAACATTTGCAGGGTGCCTCAATGGGTTCAGTTTTCAGCTTGCAGCTTAGATCTAGTGATATATTAGTTTCACCTGATATTTTGAGATGGTTTTGATGGTTTCCTTATTGAATTAGGTTGAAAATATGCAAAATATGACTTTATGACCTAACATGGAAAACTTGACTTTTTATGACCGTGTAACTTTTGCTATAGACTTCGTAGGGGTGCGATTTTTTGTATTATAATTTGTTTCATAGCTTCCTGATGCACAGAAAACAATCTGACTTATGACTTTGAATGGCCCTAGCCGTCACAGACTCTCTAAAGCAAAATTGAAGTTTCTGCTGCAAAAAACTACATCTCCATGAGGCCGGAGTAAGTTCTACAAAGGCTCAGTCATAGGCAAAGATGATAAAGACGAGCTAAAAAAGCCTGAATTAGTTACTAGTTATTGTTATATAACATGAAATTTGCACACGAAAAATATAAGAAATAAGTTAAAAATCGAAAAATTCGAAGTCGGTGTGGACCCTCTAAACCAGCGCTTCTCAACCAGTGGGCCACAGCCCACTGGTGGGCCGCGAAATGTTCCGAGATAACTTAAATATTGTTTGAAAAAAGTTATTGGTATGCCTAGTCATGAGTTCTGAAACAAATTTTTCGTAAGGTGGGCCCAAAATCAAAGTCTTGGCGAAAAGTGGGTCGTGACATCAAAAAGATTGAGAAGCACTGCTCTAAACATCACCAGAATCAAATTCTCTTACATGGATTTTTGCATAGCCAAGCCTCACATAAAAATCATAGGGCGCAGTTGGCCCGAAACAACACAATTTTGAAATGCACCCTAATGCAATATATCAAAAATGTTTTCATGCCATGCTAGGCATTGGCGACTCTAACAAAATTAGTTGAAAGCAAACGTTGCAGTTGCACCATCGTATTTAATTAATGTATGTTATGTAACCAGCACTGGATTGCCAACAACTTAATTGGCCTTGCTCTTGCTGTGAATGGAGTTGAAATACTGCACTTGAACAGTATTATCACTGGATGTATTCTGTTGAGCGGTAAGCACGTGGTGGGTTGCTTTTAAAAGGTTTTGAGAAGAAAGAATGAAACACATTAATGCAAGTAGTCGAAGTTGAAAACACCGTATCTTTTATCCGCATTTTGTGATGAAAAAAATTCTCGTGTTTTTACAGCTAAATCTTGCATGAACCTGGCCTGCTGGCAATAGTGTGCTATTTTGTCGCTGAGTCACAAAACCAGCCACACGGATGTGCTTTTTTGTTAAAAGAGGCCGGAAATAATCTCGGGTTCAGAATTTTTTTCATTTTTGACGAATTTCTGCCAGTAGCTTGACAAAGCTCAGAGTCTCAGGCTTCTGTTTTACTGATAACGAGTCCCAGTAAGCATTTAATATGTAATACAAACATCAAAATGTTTATTTGCAATAAAAAAGCTCGCTTTGTACTAGTTTTGTCTTTCTGTTCAACCCAGACCAGGCAGTACGTTCGCTTTGCTCTTGAACAGTTGCTGCAAGGGCTGTCAGTGAATGACTACAAATTTACAGTTAAACAAGATCAAGATTTTTAAAATCTTTATCATTTTTAACCTTGGCAATTTTAAGCTGCTGTAGCTTCGTTCACAACGAGCTCGGAACGCAGTCGTGAACTTCTAGTGCTTGTTAGTCCTTGTTCCATTTCGATGTGCAAGATTTTAACTGATAAGATTTCTTGATTTGCCTAACTTCCAAGTTTTATTTAAAAAAAAATACGAAATCTTCTCTAAGCTGTCACTCCAGCAACATATTGTTTTTTTTGACACCAAAATATTGAGACTTCTGTCAAGGCCTCCCAAACAGTCTATTCTGGAGGCCTTGCCTCTGTACATATTTTGGGTCGAAATAATTGCAGCTGATGAATTCGCGGATACAGAAAGTATACTGTAGAAAAGTCAGTTGGTCTCGCCACCATCAAATTACATTGTCTAGAGTGGTCGCATTGAATTATTTTATTTTTATGATTTGCCGATGTGTATTGCTGCATCGAGAAAACCGATGTTTAAATGAACATCTTTTCCTTAGGTCTCTTCGTGTACGATGTATTTTGGGTTTTTGGAACGAACGTAATGGTTACCGTCGCCAAAAACTTCAACGCGCCAATTAAAGGTGAAGCTGCATGCCTGCATGATTGAAATACTAAATCGTTCGTATTGTGTTGCAAATTTAATTTTGTAAAAGTCAGACAAAAACTCCGGGATCGAACAAAAAATGTGGGAACATGCCTTTGCACTATTATTGGCCTGAAGTTTTATAGTTGCAAAGTTAGCTTTCACGTCACTAAATAATGAAGCAAAACCCATGAAATAAATACCCCCGAAGCTTGTTAGTATACTGAAGCAGTTTTCTTTAGATGGAGTACCTTGATTTGTCTGCTGAGTTTGCTGCTGGCGCAAAATAGCGAAGTTATGCTGCCACCAAGATTGCAGCTATAATTGTTTTGTAGCGGATCACTATGCATGTCGGTGATTCAGTTGATAGTACGCAGAAACGAGCTGGTTTGCTGTTTTCATGATTGTCCTTCATGAGCATAAAGAAAAGAAACCGGATAAGATTGCTCCTGCGTAATAAACAATAAAAACAGCACTGAACTGAAGGTCAATAATATTATGGTGATGAGCAAATTAGAAGTGTTTAGTCATCTCGTACCTTCTTATCTTAGTGTTGCTTTCTGAGCCGGTTTGTCACTTGGGCACTTCGCCCACAAGCAATGATGTCACAGTGTTGCTTTTACAAAAGCTCTTATAAAAGTCTGTAATTGCAGTTGTCTTTCCGCAAGATTTTATTGATCATGGAATTTTTGGGAAGCATTTGGCTATGCTTGGTCTCGGGGACATTGTCATTCCAGGTAAGCGTTGAATGCGTCTGCGCGAAAGAACGCAAAAGGATATGTTACGCTGTGTGGTGCGTGCGGCATTTTAAGCCGTGATGCTGCGACGAAGAATGCAGCTATATTTGTTTTGTAGCGAATCAGTAATGTGGATTCTATGCAGTGGAAAGGATCACTGTAAAAATCATGCGATGAAAAGTCCGCTGAGGACTTCTTGCTTGTGTGTAGCTCAGTCACCGCATCAGCTAACTCTGTCAACCGCATCTGTCAAAAACAGTGCTCGTCAGTAAAATGATGACGACGAGGAGCAAAAGAAGATCGTTAACTTTCGCTTGCTACGAGCGTAGAACGTGAAACGCTTCCTTTTGTCTTCCTTTTGTCGGTTTTATTCGAGTGCTGGAGGATTGTTTATATCTTGTTCAAACACATTCGCCAGCTTTTCACTAAGCAGACATTATTCGCCTTAGCGCCTGCAAAGCTTACCAAGGAACGTGCACCGTAAAATTCATTTCAACAGAACTCTACTGGTTCTAATGTTCTTGGCGTAATCGATGCGTCAAACGTGATAGGTTAACTTTTGCAAATCAGAAGTTGTGCCCTGAAAGCCTAAACTGATTCTTGTTAGTGGCAGCTAAAGTCCTATTGTTTTTATATATGCTTTATGTTTCAGGTATATTCATAGCTCTCTTGCTTCGTTTCGATATGAGGTATGTTTATCATGGATTAACTAATACAGTCTCAGGCTGTGTGTTAGAATAATGGTCGGTTAAGTCTAAACAAAGTAACGAAAGCTTGCTTTGATTATAATATTTAAACCATCTCGAATGATGCTGCTGTCGTGTCAAAACACTTGCTTCCCTGAGACAGCCTCGCGTTATCTGTGTGTTTGATGTGACTCTTTGGGGTTTAAGAGTCCCCGATGAAGTTATTTCTCGCTGCTGTTGGCGTACATGTCGTTGCCAAAGTTTAAAAGCTCCGTTTGGTTGATTTTGGTATGATCTATAATGATCTTGTTATAACCAGACATTTGTTAGCTTTTGTTTGTTGTTTTGCTTGTGAGTTATCGTTGTTTAGTCAGCTACCCTCTGAATCTGATATTCCGATAATAGTCTCAAAATGCAGTAGCGAACGTCCAGCATACTCGTCAAGGACAGAGACGTTGCTCTAAGTTGCCTTTTTTGCCTTAAATCATTAAAATGTTTTTGAAGCTAATCCGTCACTGATGCAATTGCAACTTCTACTTTCTAAGAATCAGCTTCAGTTCATATGCGTTGTGTGTAATTTGGCCAAATCGAGCCTCAGTCACATGCATTCTAGAGTCAGCTCTTGACTTCGCTGTTTCGGTTTTACAGCTTAAAACGCGGCCAGAAAACTTACTTCTACTCCTCGTTCCTTGCGTACATCGCGGGTCTGGTGGCCACGATCATTGTCATGGTGGTGTTCAAGCACCCCCAGCCCGCCCTGCTATACCTTGTGCCAGCATGCATCGGTGCGCCGCTTCTGGTCGGCGTGGCCAAAGGCGACCTGCCCAAGATGCTTGTGTAAGTATGTGCTGTTGTCGGTGACGCTCGCTTGTTCGCGAATGAAATCAGCGCGATTGGAAATAATCATAAAAGTCTACAGCTTGCTGATCCCAGCGCTTAGCCCCATCGTGTCTCTTGGTGGTTTAGCGTCTGGCAGCAAATGGCTTACTGTGAAATGATTTCCGATTGGAGGAGTTCGGCGTCCATATGCGTCCTGTGCGTTGTGTGGACTCGAGCGCGCAGTGCGAGGCAGCTGCCGGATGCTTCCTGTTTTAATCAGTTTGTTGCTTATGTGTCTTGAGTGATTAAAACTGCCATGTAGGAACTCTCCTATAGTGAAAAGCCCTCTAGTTTGAAACTTTTTTCGATCATGCTTTACGTCAGGGGCGAAGCGTCAACCGAAAGTTCGTTTTGAACCTTTTGCAGAGAGTATGCGAGAGTATTCAAAGATGAGGCCGTTGTTTCAAGGGAGGATAGATGAATGAGGTTCATACGTTATTTCCTTTTGCACGTCCGGCACACATCAAGTGTCTGACATCGACAGTAAATGTTGTCAAGGAATAACTGCATGGTTGCATCTGTCGACAGCGCAAATCGTCCGCAAGCAATTTTTTGGTTAGGCATATTTCTGTAATGTCAGTATGGTTACAGTGGCACTTGGCCTGATGCTCATGTAAAAAGTTAAAAAAAAACTTGTCGTGTTCGCGTAAATAGTGTCAATTTATTCGGTAAATGTTTTCCTTGCCTGTTTTGCACACCACATTACACAAAATACAGTATTGCAAGCTTGGCAATAAAAAACAAAACTTTGTTGCTTAAGCCCTTCCCACTTCGTCCGAATGCGACTCTCTTTGCGGAGGTTTGGTGACTTTTCATCACGCACCATTTCATCACGCGACAATTAATCACTAGATAGTTAATCACGCAGACAATTAATCACTTGAACGGTTTGGTGACATTTAATCACGTGACGATTAATCACTGACATTTCATCACTGTTTAGTTAATCACGGGTAAACAGCGAAGAGCCAATCTTAGCCTGTTATTTCACTATTTTCGTAGTCGTCTTTCATACCAATTTTGTTAACTTTTCGCATAGCACTTTGTGTTAAATGAAAATAGCAGCCCGTAACTGTTGCATTTGGAAATGCTGATCTAAAAGCATTTATAGCTGCCCTCTCAAAATCTAGCAGTGTTCTCTCGGGAGAAACCAAAGGAATCATTCTTTTTACTTCATTCAACATGCGATCATATGCAACTTGCGTCTTGTTCTGTACAAGGCAGTAAATGACGGCAGGATTTCTGCCAGGAGCGAGTTCGAAATGTATTGTGTACAATTGAAAAAATATTGATGGAACAACCTTAAATGTTCCGTCTGCTAGCCATAGTTTCGCTCTAGCCAATCCATCTAATAGTACACTTTTGCGTATCCCAATCATCCTGTCGCAGACAGAACCAGTCCCGTCGCCACGGGAGGGCATTTGGGGGGTTAGCCCCCCCAAATTGAAACATGAAACATGAAACACTATAAAGCGTGATTAAATGTCAGTGATGAACTGTCGCGTGATGAAATGTCTGTACACCCTTTGCGGACGCTCCGCACAATAGTGTCTTGCGTCAGCCCACGCATTCATCTGTTCGTACATCGCTTCCGTCTGTCAAGTAAATGGAGAACAATGCCGGATTGAAACCGAAGTAATTTTTCGATATTTTTTAGTCACTATCGAAAGGAATTGTTACACAGCAAACAATCAGAAACAATCAGAACAATCAGGCTCTTTGTCCGGTTTCGTGCGGCTCTTGCGTAATTACTAGACGCCCCACTAAATACATGTTTAGCAATAAAGGGCTGGCGAAGTTCTGTCATTGTCGTGTTGGTATGTGATATTTACAATAAATCTAGCTGAGCAAAGGTGTGTGTGAGTGAGGAAGGGATGGGGTGTTGTTCGCTTGTGCCCATGTGTATGATGTGGCTCTTTGCGGTAACACAGTAAGAAATGTGGCTCTGTCTCTGACTTGTTGGCCAACCCTGATATATGGTGTCTGCGAAGTGCATACTTCGCTTACTGAGCAAGCATCCTCAGAGTTGATTAAATTCGAAAGTAATTTGAAGGGTTGAAGTTTAGGGTTGAAATTCTAAGCCCCATAACAAACCGATTGAACCTGAACTAACCTTGACTTTCACCTCCGGTTGGAGAGATGTGACGTCAACCAAATCAGTTCGTGCTGGACAATTTACAGCAAAACCCGGGCATGGAGCAGTTGAAACGCTTGATTTGAAAGTTTTTTTTCCTTGTATGGCTTCAATTGTAGTTTCAGCACGTGTCCTGTGTATCGTGTGCAAAATGCGACAGTTGTGAGACGTTAACTATTCTTTTTTATTTGCATTTTCTGCAGCTACTCGGAGGATGAATCGAAAGATGCTGCGGAAAAGCCTCAGGAGGAAGCGACAAAAAAAGAGAACTGAAATAAACTTTTCCCCTGTAAAACAAAATAGAAGACCTGCACAAGCGGTTGTGCTCTCGCTCTGATGCTGTCGTGCTGTGGTTACTTTGGTGTGACGTCGAAAACCGCCGCTGAGCCTCGGCTAAACTGTCAAGACCCTCCTCGCCCAACGCGATTACTTGCGGGTAGTTTACTCGATAAACGAAACAAAACTAGGTGGGTTGGATCCGCATACTGGCGCGTAGGTCTTAGCGTACTTACTGTTTGCTGAAAATGTCCATTCTGGTATATTGTCATCGTGTGTGCTTGGAATCCGTTGGGTCAGTGGTTCTTTTCGTCTTACTGCTACCTTTCCATGGCACCAAGCTAACAAGGTTAGCCGATGTTCTTCTGAGACGGTTTCCAAAACGTGCGTTCGTAACCATAGTAACCGTGCTTGTTCGTTTGCGGAGCTCCGCTGCCGTCGGAAATAACGGTGGCCGCAAAGCATTGGAGTCTCCCGGTTTATTACATGCCCCTGTGAGTTTGTTGTGTGTTGGTTGGCGTGGTAGGGAATGGCGAGCTCAGCTACCTGGTTAAAATTCGTCGGAACCGTGCTTTTGTTGCCTTTCATCTATGGCGGTAGCTTTGTCCTGACTGTTGTTAAGTTCCTGGAAGCCGAGACACGTGGTTATTGTAAATAGGCTTAAACTGCTGATAGCCGTCCCTCACAGCGTGCAACTACCAAAGAGCTTTTCTGCTGATTATGTCCATTATTGCCCGACCAACTGCGTTTTGGAATTCGATTGTGACAAGCTTGCTTTATTAACCCTGTGTTTGTCATCAGGTTACAGATAGTGAGCGATATTTTCTATGGAAAATTATCCCTTTGGTCTGCTGTTGCTATATTAACTAGCATGGAAAGCGTTTGACATCAGGAAGGGTCTTCATCGGGAAAATGTTTCGGCAAGATGGCGATTGAACCGTAAAAAACTCATAAGTAGGGCAACCAATTTTTTTTTGACCTAAAAGCTTAAAATTTTGACTTCATTTTGACCTATAAATTTTCTGCGTTTACAACCGCAAAATAATTCAGCCTTAGGTGTTGAGAACTTGAAAAAAATTGATTGTTTAACTTTGGGGATGATGTATTGATAAGTACATTAATAACTACAGCAGACTCAAATTCGAGAACATCATGAAGCTGAAACACTATACATAATGGATTTAACGTTTACCAAAACAAGTATTGTAAGGCCACATTTCTCGTCTATCCTTCATAATATTCAATCGTCCAGTAGTGGGCACAACAACATTATTACGGCAGGAATCCCAACAAGCCCATTGTCATTACAGAATTGCAACTAAACATGCAAAAGCATACCACTATCTGTTGTTGCAGTTTCAATAAAATATCAAAGAGAAGCAAACTGCTGCAAGAAAATTTTGACCTAATGATAAATTTTGATTTTTCTTTGACCTAATAACTTGGGATTCCCTCATGTTATGAGCGTGAAATTTGGTTTGTGGACGTTTCATAAACTTTAGAAACGGCAGAAAAATTTTGACTTTATTGACTTTTGGTTGCCCTACTCATAAGATTATGATGAGTTGTTCCAAAAACTTCAGTGTCAATTTTATTTCAGAACGTTTGAAAGCATTTTTGTTTGCGATATTTCGGCATAGTTTTCAAAAGCAACCACTTGCCTTCTATCAAAACTGACCTCAAGTTCGGTGTGAAGCAAGAATAAGCATTTTGCAACTATCAGTAAAAAGGAATAAGCTGGGGTAAAATATTGTAGGAAATTTTGAAGTAGTTTCCCAAACTACTGTTCAATAGTAATTGATATTTCATAAACTAAATCCCAAGACAAGAGTTAAACGAGATAATTTTGTTGGACGTATCGTACAGGATTTTCGCTGTTTGCCTGTGGAACATCGTGCAATCCTTGTATGTTTGATTCAGTTGTTTCATTGTGGATCGCAAGCGACAGACGTTCCCTTCCCTTGGACTTTTTTGTTTTTTTTGCGTAACCACATGCACTGGATATTGCCAGTGCAGAATCCCAATAGCCATCGTATATAGCAAAGCCTACTGTCGCTCTCAGCAGGGCTGAGCCTTCGTCAAAAGAGAATTTGCACTTCTCTACTTTTTGTGTTTAAGTCGTATCCAGATCACAAAATTCACGCCGTAGAGCGTTTGTTGACAACAAGAAAATGTTTGTTGGTTTCAATCGGCAACGGACAGTAGCAAATTTTACATTATGTGGACCCAGTGCAGAAGTAAATGAAGTCGCGTTGCTTGTTGCTGGTTTTTGCATTACCTTTATTATTTTGTAAACAAACTCTATTGGCTGACCTTGTTGCAGGAAGAAATCAGTTCCACTGTTAAATCTAAGAAACTCGTGGATTCCCAATACTGACCGTTCTTGTTCTGGTGGTTGTGTTACGTTTCGTTTAGAGGCGCATTTCATGACGCATTTCTATGGTTCTTAAAGCAGTCACATGCAGATTGCAAAAGACGGTGTTGCAGAGTTCTTGTGGTCATGAACAGTTGCTCTTGTCAAAAATCGGGGGCTTTGCGTTTTGCGCATCAGTCACCGTTGAAGGGACATTTGACACCTACCCGGCCATCCTCAAAAACCAATGCTTTTGGATTGCGTGGTGTCCTGGAAAGCTCGTTTCCTCTCCCCATACCAAGGACTTGCCTACGCCCGTAGCTGCTTTCCCGTTTAAAGCTTGCTGTGCGATGTCTGATTTACTGCTTAGGTTGCGTTCTTTCTGAGGTGCACAAGAATAAAACGGATGTTGTTCATGTGTAAGTAGTATTTGTGGGCTTGTGTAAAGGCCATCAGTCCAAGTGACTGGCTAGCAGACTTGGACAACTAGATAATTCTAGTTCTCTAATTCGATGAATTAGAGCGAAATGACGGTAATTATAATCTAATTTGCTAAAAGCTTCAATGGTCTAATTTTAGTTCTGTGTAATTTTCGATTTTGCCAAAAAATGCTAATATGTCCAGCGGCATTTTTAAAGATGAACGAGAATGAACCCTTGTGCAAGGAAAGTGCAACAAAATGGTCACAAGTGCCACGCTGCTATCCCGTCACTTGAGCAGCGCAGACAGTGAAACTCGATAAATTTTTTTTCTGATTCACAGCGGCAGTACAAACTATTTGCCCTCATCTGTGATTATTATTACCAGACATGGGGCGATTACATCACGAGTGCAATCGATTACAATCTCGATTACATTTGCCTTGAAACATTTGCATGGTTTGATGTAAGTATAGTATATGTTCAGACAACATACGATATGAGCGAATGCAGTAAACGAAGGTACTAATCTAAAGATCAAGCACTTGTTTACTGAGATGTTCGTGCAGTCAACAAACCAGTGTGGTAACTAGAAGTTTAAGCTGGAGAAGAAACTTAGCTGAAAGAGGTAATCTGGCCTCTAGGGGACCTGCTAGTCTACACTCTGAAAAAAGTTGAGAAATGATGGTGAGTCCGGACTTGTATGGCTATACCAAAAACCCCAATCAACGGAAAACACTCCGAAAAACGCAAATTTACGACAACCAATTAAAAGAACACTAAAACTAAGTGGGTGCCTGTTCTTTGCATGATATGGCCAGGAGAGTAAAATCACCCCTCTTCCCTCCCGTCAGTTGCTTCACTGCAACAAACGCTTTAAATATTGATTGAACAAAAATAATCAATGTTTAAAATCTTAGAGTTGATAAACATCAACGCTTTAAATCTTTTATCAGTCAAACGACATCTACCAGGCTTGATCATTCGACCAGCAACGCTGAAAATTTGTTTGTTAGGACAGTAGAACTAATCTAATTCGTCATAAGGTTCCCACGCATTTTCAAAAAATATTTTCCATACTTTTTCAATACTAAATTTACAAAGTTCAATACCATGCCTTATCTTCATTTTTCGAAATTCATAATCATGAAACACAATTTTACACATTGCACAACACTTCGCAAATATCATTAACCGCTTTTCCTTTAGCGAAACTGTGCTAACCTGCAAAGAACAAGATTTAAAGAATCAGTGTCTGAAGACTTACTGCATCAATCTGAACGAACCTAATGCAATTAAGCTGGTTTGCTTTGTGTACACACAAACAAAAGATATCAAAAACTTGAATGAAACTCAGCACAAAAGGCAACAGAAAACTGTAGCAAACTACGTCTACGCCAGGGGTCTAAAACAAGCGGCCCGCGGGTCTTTTGTGTGGCCGGTGCTGCTTTTTGGGAGTTTTCAAATAATTAACATTCAAGTAATTTCGTTTATTCATCGATTTTTATAAGTGCTCGACCAGCGAGTGAACAACTTCCTTTCAAACGAAAGTAGAGACGGCTAGAAATGAGTTCTCTATAACCTATGACACCTTAAGCAGGTAATGAGATGTAAAAGCTGTTTCTAGCGAAATTCCCGTACCGCCATTGTTGCGTAAGCGTGAAAATGCGGCCCTCTGAATACCTGGTAAGCCCTCGGAGCAATTTGAGTTTGAGACCCTGATCTACATTTCGTACCATCGAGCACTGCTGAATGTATCTACTCAGCACTACCTAAATCACGTAACATTTCTTTAAGCTGTTCCTCTAGATCAGCAAGAGCTTTTTCTTGGATGCCTGCTGTTTTTCAGAAGTTGTTTGACTGTGTAAGTGGTGTCAAGTGACTTAAATCTTGTGCTTTTGTGCCAATTCATTGTCTGCTTTCTGAAGAGCTTTGACATTCTCTGTCATTCTGTGCTTTTTTCAGGTCTGTGGAGCCAGTACTCAAATTTCAGGCTCTGGCTCCGGGCATCTAATATTTTTGGCTCTGGCTCCAACATTTACAGGTTTTTGGCTCCGGCTCCCAAACAATTTGGTCCAAAAAATAGGAAAAAACTTGTATTATTTGTACAACTCGCTTGTTCCACAATTTATATCTGTGGAACCGGAACTAAAATTTCAACCTCCGCCCCCAGTCATCCAAAATTACTTGGGCTCCGGTTTCTATAGCCCTGGATTTTTTTTATTTCTAAATTTTCCTCTTTACTGACTTTTTCCTTGGAGTCATTGCTTTCAGCCAGATGTGCAAAGTATCAACTTCTAGTTCCACGTCCACATTGTAAAAGTTCCTTACCAATCGTGACATTTTTTAATCCTTCCAAATTAGCAATGTACAGTAGTCCTTCACCAACCGCCTCGCAATTAGATGCGAACCACATGAATTTACATCAAACATATTTTTTTTCATAACGAAACCTCTTTCAACGGTTGCCTTCCACGTGATAGCAGCAACAAGAGCTTCACAACAGACCAGAATTCACAGAAGTTTTCACCAGTCCCGTCGGCACGGATGGGCTTTGACCCTCAACTGAAGCTCCACCCCCCCAAATTGAAATATGAAACACTATTGATCAGTGCTGTTTTTATCAAATTTTAGGACTTCAAGACCCCTTGCATAAACGTAAAGCCTCCCTATTGAAGACTTCCTGTCGACGGTTCTGGTTGTCACCATGCATATGTTTAAAATAAATGACTTCTAAACAGAAATAATTGTCTGCTTGGATGCAAGGGAGTTATGGAAACCAGGGAAAAGTTTCATTTTAGCTGGGTTTACACTTTGTCTGTCACGTTTAGCTCCTTACGGAACCGGGCAAGCCACGATAGATACCGGTTACATCCCAGCATTCTTGCGGAACTGTGTTGAACACCTAGCGAACTGCAGCCCGTTTAAAAATGTAACCAGATTAACTACCCAATAATTTCGCCTTCAACCTTAAACCATGATAGAGTGTCATGAAACTGTTGAGGGGTGCCCGACGAGAGAACCTGTTTAACAGGTTTTTGTCGGTGTCCCAGCTCTTCAACTTTATGGTATGCAATTGTCCAATGTTTTCACCAGTAACCTCAACTCAAATACTGACTTCCTTTTGAAAAAACTGACAATCTGACGCTGGGGCCGAGATAAAAATATCATCGAACTGGCTAAGATCACAGTCACTATCTTGGGCAAATCGAGCTTGAGGTAGTTGGTGAAGTGTTATTTTATACTTCTGATCTTCTTCGTTTGGAATTTCCATACTTTTGCAATACCTAAGGGACACTTTGGCCAAACTCAATACTTTTTAAAGGTCTTGAAAACCGATTTAGAAATTCAATACTTTTTCAATGCCGCGTGGGAACCCTGTCGTCAATTCACTTAATTCGTTACTTTTTTGTCGGTCCCAGCAGAATCCCTATATTTACAAGGTTCATCACGAAAGTAGTCGTCGATTAAATTAATCGATTACATTTCATTTTTGGTCAGTTCAATCGATTACGATTGCTCAAAAACTGTAATCGATTACGATTACCCCATGTCTGATTATTATGTCACATTGCCTATCCATTCACACACACAAGTCACCGCCAATCTTGGTGTACGCATCTTTGCCATTCTCATGCTTATCAGAATGAATCCGGATTTGGGCATGGATTGGGCTTGGATTAAACTTGCTTCATGATTTGAGCAAATGTAATTCTAATTTTAGTTCAATTTCTGGTTTTCGCAAATCCACTAATTTTAATTCTAATATAATTCAGAAAAGCTAAAAAAATTCTAGTTGTCCAAGTCTGTTTGCTAGTTCTATGTGTTCGTTTGCAATATTCTTAGAGCTGACTTCGTCCAACTCCATTTTAATTGAAAAAAAAAACAACCGTTTGACGTGAGTTTTGCGAAGAAAAGCCTTTGGATGAAAAATATTAAACGACAAATAATTTTCCACACAAACACGAACTTATGAAGCTTGGCCGTGTGCTCACTTCCTGGACACATTTTTTGCATCCACACTGCTAGCCGCTGCTCTACTGAAACAGTTGGATGGCATCGTTTAGAATGCGTGATATTTGCACTGCACCTGAATGGTTTACATTCTTCATCTNGCCATGGTTTGTACTCCTAAGGCCTGCGCTACCGAATCGTTTAGGTTTGCAAAAATATTTTGCAAAACTAAACGACGTTTTGTCAGCCTCAACTGCTAGAATTGGAAGTTTGTGATTATCAATTACATTTGGTGGCTGCAAACTTACAGAATTCATTCATTGTCATACCCGCTTTTACTTTCAGGAAGGTCAAGAGGCAGCAGCCCTAGGAAGATTCGAAATACGTCACGGTTGTCAGCAATTTCTGATGGCTCCACACCAAGAAGGTACCACAAGCAAGGCTGAGATGTAATCACGCCACCTGGTCGTTTGTCTCCCTATGGGCGCGAGTCCCACCCCCTGGCAAACTAAATGTGAAAGGCGGGCCCTCGCTTATTAGCTTGCATTTTGATAGGTAATATTCTTTCGGTTTTCGGTAGGTTGTTTTTTGCGTTTTTTGGTTTCCGTTTTTGTAAAACTAGTATTGACCAGGGCCGGATTTAGACATTGGAAGGCCCCAGGGAAGCCTTTGTGTGGATGCCCTCAGCACCTCAAGGAATTGTTGCAGTTGACTGCATCGCCTTGAACCACTGAGGTAAGCGCAAAAGAATGATGCCAATTCGGGGCATTAAACTAACAGGAAAGCAACCAGCAGCATTAGAGCTCCCTCGACGAGTTCACTCTACTCATACTAGGTTGCACTATAATTATATAGGGATAAATGAATTAGAAAAAAAAGTGTATTCTGGTTCACGAATTTACCAGACCCCACAAGTTCGCCAACTATTTATCCGTCAATATGGTTTGTTCCAGTTTGGTACGCCCACTACTGGTTTAAGGGAAAAGCTTGGTAAGCCCACTGCTCGATTGAACTGAGCAGTGACACAGGTATATATCAATTTTATCGTGTATTTTCATTGGTTGATTACCGTCTCGCGGTTCTTGCGGTCACGCATTGAGTGCGTGCGCCTGGCGCAATCGGACGTGCGTGACGTCACTTTTCTAGGAATGAAAGCCATTCGGAATCATTAATAATTTCGATTACAATTTTTATCAGGGTTTGGACTACGTTTTTCAGTGTTATGTTATAAGGTTTTTGGTTACTCTCTCCTAGCATAATTGTATAGTAAATGCGTAAGTACAATTCTACAATAAATAACGTCTTCAGTGTTCAATTCCGTTTGGTTTGTCGTGAATTCGTCAGCAAACTTCTGAATTGCGTTCTTCAATTATCTTCCTTTAGTGATCGACGTCTTCTTTCATTGTTATTTCAGAATCACAAGACGTTTCATGTTGAGGAGAAAAACGAACTCAACACATGCCAGTGTCTAGTTCTAGTCTATCATCGCTGTCGGTCGTTGTATTCGTTCTGTTTGTCTGTGGAGTGGTGCAGCAGGGAAGCAGCATTCTTCTCCATTGCTTGAAACTCAACAGACAACTTGTGGTGTGCACTAAAAGGTTCACGTCATAAATCAGAGTCCCTACGCTGTGCTCCACTGTGATTGTCACAATCGCGGCAGCGGCATCTGTAACCAAGCAAGCAAGCGCTGCAGCCAAACAACGACGCACAGTGGATAATCGTCTGCTTCTTGTACGATTAAAATTTTCTTTGTTTCTCTTTGTTAGAGCTATTATGGGTATGACAAACAAGGCTAACAGCTGTACCTGGGCAATCAAGGTGATACCAAGTAAAGTTATTGAGAGAATGTAAGCATATAACTTCCGTTTCGCCGCTTCGTTCCTTGCTGAACAGGAAGAGAAAAAGATAAGACGCGATCCCGCGAGAAATAACATGACTGCTCCAAACAACAGAAAAAGTAACGTGAGCCAGCTCAGTGAGGAAATCTTCTTGCTTCGTAGAAATGGCATGCTAGGGCAAGTATAAACAATGTGTTGACGGGCCCAAAGGAAGATGTAAGTTACCAGTATGCCAAGCGCATATGTAAGAAGCCACAGTATGCTGAACGCATAACACTTGCTAGGACTGCTTGTCAAAAAGAATTCCACCACTGCACACCAATAATGCAACCAGGCCAGAATTGCCGCCGTGATCCAAAGAATACGGAGTTTCGTTCTTTTTCTGTACAAAGGTTGAGATGTATCTGCGCGCCACCTTTGTTTGCATTGAAAGCAGGCCACTGCCGCAATGACGTACGTTGCTAGAATACCGAGAAATCCATTGACTACTATATTCACAATTGCAACGGGTGTAGGCTTCATGTCGTAAACTTTGCAAACAAACAGAGTTATTTATAAAGCATTAATGCTTTTCACACAATCCTGCAAGTAGAAAGAAAACTTGAAAATAATCTAAAAAACTCACAATTTGTACAATAATGGAGGTAATCCACCTTTGCTGCACCAAAATTCTAGAAACACATGATGAAATTTCCAAATGCCGGACTCTGTCCAGTCACTAATATTTCGTCACCACCAGTTTAAGGTTAAAATGGTGGCGATTGTTAATGCCTAATGTTATCTTTGCTCCGAGTTATTACAGAAATATCCAAGATATTATCTTCGTAAAAGCATTTGCCTTAGTTTAGCCAAACGATTCTGAGGACATTCAGAAGAGTACTTGATCCTTATCAGACATTTTCTTACTCTGACGGACAATGTCGTAAACATCGCCAGTGGCGTAGCTAGAGTGTGGGGGGGTGCCCGGGGCGGTCCTTGAGTTTGCCGCCCCCCAAGCCCATAAAAATACATATTGCTGACTCTCAAAGCTTTGTATATGTATTAACTAGTTGTGCACCGTTATAATATTACAGTGCTCTCACATGCTCAAATATGGTATGCTTTAAATACACACCAAAAACTCAAACATTCTAAGTAACAGTTAAACAAAAAGCAAAAATGACATATAGGGAAAAATAGTAAAAAAGTGTAAAAAATTAAGACCATCTTTATTTCTGAAACGAAAACTACAATTTTCTACACACTAACTTTTCTTGCCTTTTTGTTGGCAAATTGTTCAATGTCAAAATTTATTTTATCTGTCAATTTTTGCTCTATAGACCGTGTGGCAAGATTTCTCAACCGCAAGGCGCTCATATTAGATGTTAAGTAATTCTTGACCAGTTTTAGTTTCTAAAAACTCCCCTCACAGGTAGCAACACTAACTGCAATTGTGACGAAAATCCAAAGCATTATTACTATATTTGGAGCAGAGTTCCCAAGGTTATACTTTTGAATAAACTGCAAAACTTCAAGGGGGGCCTGCTTTCTGCACTGTGAACTGTACTTCGGCCACATCGAATAACTGTGATGCAACAACAACGTTCTTTAATTGCACAACAATGAACAACAAGCGACGCAAAAACTATCAATATCTATTTTCCGACTATCAACTGCACTCAACCTCT
>JGI24021J15306_10001202_pt1 | contig 24420 bp, 17 predicted proteins | sample Ectturendosymbi1_FD_15306 | JGI IMG/M metagenome (IMG submission 15306) | reverse complement strand
TTGAACGCTGTACAATCAAGTGAAGTTATCCTTTTAAAGGCGGAGAAGGTCTCTTTCTGAAAGTCCTACACAGACCATTGACAGCTCCACTTGTTGCAAAACAAGCCCCTCCAGTGGCCTCCCCAAATGAAAATGTCTGTCTCCGCCCCCGAGTATACTCAACGCAGTTGCACAGTCTCAATTAATATCTTGAAAAAGTAGTCAGTATTTAGTTACATCAATTATTATGATTACTCTTTCACCCCCACCATGTTGAAGTTATGCGCAAGGAAAATACGTAATTAAATTGATTTTATAATTGATGCCATCGGTCAAATCGTGCTTTAAATTAAATGAATACAAACGGTTGTCGGCCTCATGCTAAAAATATCTCGCAAAAACATTTGATACCTTGATCAAAACAATTTCCATGCTCTCGTGCATCGCTGAAAATCCCCATCCGACGTTGGTAGCCAGTTGCTTCTGAACCTGATGTTAAAATGTCTTGATTTCTTCCCACTGCCGGATTACTATTTGATGATAAGTGAAAGTAGGTATAACTGGTGCGCTGTTCCAGTGTTTGGCATTCCCCTGCTTTCATGGGTGTCTGCAGGGGGGCAAAATGGGAATTTTCCACCACCTGGAAATTGGGACAAAGAACCAAAAGTTCTGGAAAACTGAAGTCAGCAGCTTAATTACTTAATTCTTGCAATGACGGTTTTATTTTCTGATATGACACTCAGACTGCGCAAGAGCCGGCTTCACTGTTGTGGTGTCATGCAATTTTGAGCTTGCGTTGTACATTTCCTGCAGAGGCAGGTTCGAAACTTGGGTGCGGATATTTCTAAAATTGGCCTTCATTGCGTAACAGTAACATGACAACTAAGGTTCACTTCAAGTTGCGGTAGTAGACGTTTAGCCGCACGTAATTGTTGAAGACATCTGTGGCAGGTAATGCAGCGAGACAATGACTGCTGATTGCAATAAGTGACTAAGTCACGTCCTTTTATATGATGTGACAAGAAATATTGCTGCCAACGAAGGGCATTTTTGGGACTGTTGCCGTGACATGGGTCGTTTTCTTTGTGGTGTAGAAAGGGGGTAAAGTGTTATGTGAACGCCCATTTGCATTGTATCATCAGCAGCCTGAAATGGGCAAGCAAAATATCGACTTTGCCGATCAATGGAAAAATTTCTGTGAACGCCTATGCCTGTGTTGTATATGTTTATAATGTAACATCTACTTTGTACAATGCTATAAATAACCGTTTTTGTGTTATTCGAGTATCCTTTGTCGCAACCTCTCTGTTGGCGTGTCGTTGAATGTGCGATTCACCGCGAACCGGGTGTGCATGAAGACATACACCCACATATATGTGACGTGAACAAGCGAAGACTAAAGCCCATACATATGAAATGTATATGATTTTTTAAGAACTCTTTACTGCATACGCAAACGGTGGCCAATGGGCCCCCTTCAGCAAAGTTTGCCCGCCCTGGCTCAAACCTCTAGTTACGTCACTGCCAACAGGGCTTGCATGAATGTGCAGGACTAAGAGATCCTACCAAATAAATTAGCAGGCCCTGGTGGACAAAGATGTAAAAGAGACCTTTGCAGAAAGGATATCATCCTTTTCCGAGAGCTTCCAGAATGCACAGCGGACAGGGAGGAGTGGCAGGTGTTCAAATCGGCTGCAGCGTCATCAGTTGCTCGGGTAAGTGGACGGTTTCAAGGGAAACTTCTGACCTGTTATTGTTTTTCGATTATTTTGCCTGACAGAATAAAGAAATAAAGTCTGGCAATTAGTTTTTTGATGTGTGTTGTGTAAATTAAAACATTTTGTTAAGATGTCAGGTACCCACAACAAGCTATAGCACGGGAATAACTTCAACCATTGAAAATTTTCGGACTTAGTCCTTGACCTCAATTATTTTTCTTTTTCTCACCCTAACCCGACACACTTACCTAAACACGAATTCCTAAGCACTAATAATCAGTTTTATCATCGAATTTGGTATGTAGAATATTACTCTGTGCATGCGTACATGGTGTGAAGTCAGAAATTACGCAAGTCAGAAATTTCGCTCGACAACGGAAGCAACTCAGTGCGGCAAATTATGACAAAAACGTCACCCTGTGGTGGAAACAGGAGATAAAAGATGCCATCCAAGCAAAGAAAGTAGCCTACCTGGCTTGGCTTCAGAGCACAGTTGAACCTTCTTTACATTCGCGGTGCCCTGAAACACGAAATTCCGCAGCTTAGGTGGTGCTAATGTCCAGAATGTAATCTTGGGAAAATTTCGGGCATAAACTGGATTCAGTTACTTGTAAGTCAACAAAGTGTTCTGGCAAACCGTCCGTCGTCTTCGTGGCAAAAAGACTAAAGACTGCTCGGTGCATTAAAGACCAAATTGATGCTTGCTCAGTAGTGTGAGAGACACCCTTTGCAGATGAAGAGAGCATTTCAAACATCTTTTGAACCGAGTCACTATCATACCATCAGACACACTGGAGATACGTTACCGTCGGAGGAGGAAGATACTATCGCGGCAGCAGGTCTTCCCAGCTGCCAAACCACTGAATGCGATGAAATCCGACTTGTAATGCTTAAAGCCTTAAATCGAGTTCTTTTGCTGACTCGTGTGTGTTAAGTGGGATGGCGTTCTGGAAGGGCACCGAAAGATTGACGAACTGGGGTGATCATCCACATGCACAAAAATGGAGGCAGAAAGCAATGTATCAACTACCGACACTTTTCTTTCTATAGCCTTCCAAGGAAAGTATATGTCAAGTGACTTGAAAAAGATACCGAAATAAGTGAAGGTTGCGGCCCAGCATCCCTTGCGCAACTGTGTGGATCATCCTGCAACCACCCTTCGTTGACTGCGTCGAGTGTTATCCCTTTCCACATGACCTTTTCATTCACTTTAATGTGTTTCATTACCAGCTTTTCTGTGGGCACCTAACACAATAACTGTTCAGGTTTTTACGGTGTTCCAAAAAAACGTGTGAATCGCATATGGGATGAGAGATAAGACAGCCACAATTATCCATGGAATGGGACAGAAAGGAGGGTCCCATGGACATACCCTAAAATTTCCATTGGTCCAAATTAGGGACAAATGAGTTTTATTTTTTTGCAGTTATGTCCATTCATTCCAAACCTGTACTTTTCATGATGTCTTTTGATTTCACTGCCTGCGTGATTTTCAGCAGCTGTTCCCGGAAGACCGTCAGCTTTTATGCAACAAATTTATTGTGGAAGTATTTATCCATTATAGCCTGTCTGATTATATTATGTATTAAGATAGTAATAAACAAACTGTTCCGTAGCTCAAAAAAGGTTGACAAGCACTGATTTATCACATTCATAAGCAACCAAAAGTCTTACCTGCCGTACAAGGATAAGATTTGCTGATGAGCTTAGCATATTTGTGATTATTGAAGACACATCAACTTAACTCATGTTCGTGCAGCTTTTGATTGACAGGATGAATCAAACCGATATTTCGTTACTGGTATGAAATGTGAGAGCATCATTACTGGTTATCATGCTGTTAANACAACAACATCTGAAGACCTTCTTGACATGCTGTCAATCCATGGCGCGAAGTATGTGTTTACTGAAGGCCAATTGCCAGTTTTACTTCAAAGATCAAGTTAGAGATATTTCACAGCATTTAAACCCCAAAATAATTCTTTTCAGCTCAATAGATCTGTCTTACTTTGATAATAAACAGAATTTTCCAATCTCTTCAGGACGTTTTTTGTCACTTGCTGCCCAAAGCAATGCCCTTGGGCCTCTGGCCCGTTACTAAGTGTTTTAGTAACTGATAACAGCATAGTTCAAGTATTACTAAAGTCGCGTCGTTCATGGACATAATATGGTATAAATTTCGATGTAGATACGACTTGCTTGTTCCGTCTTGTTTGGCTGCAAGTTGTGCTGATGATCCATGGCAATAGAATGAACACTAGCAGCTTACATGGCAAAATAGGAGGATGGGGTATTTCGAATGCACCATTCCGTCAGTATCTCGCTGCCCCAGCATTTTCTCCAACAAAATACAAAATACTCAAGACACGGATTAGAAAAATAAATTGTAACTTTAATGAGCATCTTGTTTAAATGGCTGTTATTATAAATAGATCCGGTGCCGTGAAGAAAGTGTTGTTTTGAAGTAGATAAGAGCATGCACGTCTGGACTTGGATGAGGCTTCACCAATCACAATGGTTCCATCCACCAGTGCAATGTAACATTCCATGTAGGTAGATAGGGTTGAATGCAGAAGTGGCTAGGTAGGTATTAAACTTAGACACGAACCCAAACTCATGCATTGAAAGAACGTTAAGTTTTCCGGGTAATTACAAATATAATTAGACATGGCTGATGTTGCTGTAAAAATTTGCAGCCGTCGGTAGCTTGCTTTAGTTTATCCACTATATGAGGATGATGCGATATGTATGGAAGTTTCCGGACAGCCGATGAGCTTCTGACGCGTAGGCAGCAATTTTGGAAGCAAGCCTCACTCAGCCCGTGGGTCACGCATACACGTCTGTGCGTCTTGAAAGTTCAGATGGAGTCTACACGAGGTCGACTGCGCCAGCGCAATTGTACCGGAATGACGTCCTGCTCACAGAAATTGTGTGCGTCCTTGTGATGGAGTGAAATGCCACAGAAGCCTTGAAGCATCTATCGAAGGAAACTACTCCGTTTTTTTTAAAAGCGTTCGTGACGAGAGTTGGGGCGAAATCACGACTTCGGACGTAAATTAGAAATTTTTAAATCGTCGAACCTTTTGCACAAAAAAAGAGCATTTGTAAACAGGATGTTCTCAGCCATTCAGTTTCTTCGTTAGCATTTCTCTTTTGCGCAGCGCTAAGATTTCTAAGCTGATATTTTCTCATCAGGCTTATGTCACTCTTACCTGTGGTAAGGAATTGTCTTTCTACCTGCGGTGAGGAATTGTCGTAGAAACAAGTTTTCCTCATTTTTCTTTATTCAAGCATTTCTACATGATTGTCGCTGAAATAGCAGGGATTTTTGTTGCGCTTGATGACGTCAAATAAACAAAAATACCCTTCCATACACGAAAGATTGTGTTTTTCGTGTTTTACAATTATCTGAACACTTTTTAAGGTAATATCCACTCTTCCTCTTCGTGTATTGCCGCAGAAGAAAGTACTGATATCATTTGAAAATTTCCGGAAATCTTATCGTTCTTCATCACGTGATAAAAAGTTTGACTTCCCGTGTGCAGCATAAAATGGATTATTTCGTCGCATAGAAACTCAAGGTCAGTTAAATAGTTGACCAATCAGCTGAGGCAGGTCACACATAACATTAAAGAACACTTAAAGGTCTAAATAGGTCAATTCTGCTCAGTTCTAAGTATTTCGCTTTACTTTCTGCTGAACAGTGGTAATAAAGGTAGTTTGCAATGGATGGCACTGCTGGATCGCTTTATGAAAAACTGCCACGACCAACATTTTTCCGTCGCCTCTGGTTCTTTGGAATAGAAGTTAAAAGAATTTGAAAGTTCAATAATAACTTACAATTTTCAAAGGTGAAAAAATATGTTGGAACATAACATACATTACGGAAATAAACTAATCATGAGCAGGATAGACATTTTGAACGAGGCTATCTCAGCTTTTCATTTTAATTGTTTAAAGAATTTTGAGAGGCAATCAAAGAGACGTTGCAAGAAATGCGATAAAGTGAAGGTGACTTACTGCATTTCAACCTGCCACTAGCAGATAATAAGGTTTAAGGACTGACGATGTGTAGTTTTACGTGAAATCGGTTTCCTATCAAAAAATTGGCTGATACTAGATTACCTGCTTATCTTACATGTTGAGAGTAGTCATTTGTAATGCATCAATTAAATCATCAATACACGGTTAAGGGTTGCTGAAGATGCGCATTCATTGGTAGATCTGTCTTCTTCAAAACAAAACAATATGGAAAAACATTATTGAAACAGACAAACTCCCGACATACAGAAGCATTTATTTGTGCATTTCTGACACTTGAAATGTAACCATTGATTGGTCGACGCCTGACACGCAATAAACCACTAACTTTCGTCACATCTCGAGTCGCGGTTGATTCCCGAGGAGTAAACAGAAGATGAGGGGGAGCAGCATCGAAAGACCTTTGGTGGACGAAGGAGGTGCTACGAACAGGTCTGTTGCAGGAATGTACAAAGCTGCTTGTGAATGAAATAAATGAACTCTCAAACCGTGCGATTACACATAGTGCCGTAACGAAGTATTGCAATTAAGTGGTTATGGAAGTTAGTAAACGTTGATAATAAACAAGGACGCTTTATAGGTAAGCGATTTTCAGTTTCGAAGTTTCGGCAGAGCTGCTGCTGAGCACGCTTCAATTTAAATGAGTTGATGACCAATGGAATGGATTATTGCAGGAACTGTAAAGTGAAACTTCTGAGGCATATCATGGGCCAATTTTTGCTCATCGTATGACGTGTTGCAATTTGTAACTTGCCTGCAGCGCAGTTGCTTTGCTCAGCTGTCCAAGGGCAGCACTACATTCTTTTTGCTGCCTGAACCAAAATAAAAAATGCAGCTAGTGGAGGGTAAATGCGCAGAAGACAAAAGTTGAGAAGCTCTTTCAGTGTAACCTTAGAGTTGGAAAAATAATACCTTTCACGGCAATTTTGTCTCACAACGTTGGAATAATTCCAACTTTATCAAAGAAATAGCCTACGGTCTCTTGTGATTGGCGTAAAACCTTGGCGTATATATGCGCCCAACAGATGCAACAATAACAACAGAGATGCAGCAATAACGAAAGAGTAACTAAAGTGAAAAACCAACGAATGGATTGGAAGTTCAGAAATACTGTCAAACCAGTGCTATAGAAGCGCTCATCGCGAACAGGAGTAAATTCTTTATTTTTCCAAACGCAATTTTTTGAGATGAACTTATGAAAACAGCATATACATGAGTGGCGGACTACTCTCCAACAAAGTATTTTATTGCAAAGCGTTTCTAGTTTACAAAAAGAAGTTAGTTGTGTTTAAACAGGCTTATGTGTTGTCCTGGAAGTTCTCAGTAGAAATAAAAATCTATCGGAAAACTTCAAATGTTAACTGCACAAAACCTCTTAATAAAAACGCAGCTCCATCGAGCTGTTTTAGCCTCTTGTCTCAACTGCAAACAACAAAATTTCTCTGATACTAATGACTTCCAGTGATATTGATAAAATGGTTGTTAACATTTTTCTGTTGAATTTGTTTTAGATAAAACTTTGCAGAATATGAAAACAAAGTCTTGCGAAAATGTTGCAAAAAGTAGCACCAATTCTGGCAGGAGGCAATGTTTGTCACGATTTGCAGCTGATATGAGCTCAGGAAACTGACAAAAGTAATGACATGAGAGGAAATCTGATTAGGGGCGGTATGAACATACTTTGGGGCATCGTGACAGGAACCACATGACATTCCTTCAACAATGGCTGCTCATACGCAGTGAAGTTGTGCTTTGCTTGAACCGCAATCAGCCAGTCACGATCTGATAATTTGAGGTCCTATATGTATATGTAACGATTGGGAAGATGACTGACAATGTCCTGCAGCTTGTAGCCAGACAACCATTGATAGAGCTGTGGATACGACAATTTACAAGGGTCACATGACTTGTGATGCTGATCAATTTTATTGAGATTCGCAAAAGATGATCAGAAGAAGGAAAGTCACGGTTAACCCTGAGGCGGTTTGGTGAGATCGCTCGCGCAGCAGCTGCTGCTCCAGGCGACGTTACGTATTTCGACAACAAAGTCAATCATTAGCAAAGTTGCGCAGAAATACACGACAACGCAGAGATAACAGCTGTCCCAGAAAAACCTCAGTTGCGAAAATTGAGTTTTTAGCAGAAACAGAAAGCAGATATTGATGCTGAGGGTAGATCAGACTTTTTGCAGAAAAAATTGTTGGAAAACCGAATGCTTTGCTTTAACTTGCCGAAAATGTTTCAGGATGCAGCGATTTCACTTTCCAATTTTTTACGTTCTTCCAGTAGTAATGAATGCGCAAAACTTAATCGCTGTGTAAGACAGTTGGATGGACATATGCCAACTGACCGCGTTCAACAACAGAGATCATCTCTGTCGAATTATTATCTTTCGAATTCAGAGACTGAGTATGAGGCGCAATTTGCATATTACAGCTGTTGAGCCGATAATTATTATAGAGCAGCAAAGTTTGAAACAAAATAGGGTGCGTCTTATTTTCTTTGTCACCACAGTTACCCATATTTTAGATAAGCCGTAAAATTTTCGAACGCTTTTGCCAAATTTCGTAATGAGTGAATCACTTTGTTTCAGGTTGATTGCATTATTTACTGTATTTTCTAACAATTTAGTACAAAGAAAGAAAATGAAAGTGGTGCTTGTTCTTATCTTGGGCTTCGTCTACATCAGGACGCGGAGCAATGCGTCAGTCGTTCCCTCAGTTGTCAGCTTTCCCGCGTTCAACACATCAGCTGTGACGACTGAAGTTGAAACAGTCAATGCGTCTTCACCTACCGTGACCGAACATGAAGAACATCACGAAGAAGAAAAAGATCATGATCACGATCACCAGGAAGGACATAAAGAAGCAACAAAAAATACTACAAAGGAAAAGGGTCACGGTCAGAAACACTCTCACGGTAACCATCACTCAGAATCACATGAGTTTGCAAAGTTGATAAAGGAATCAAGTTTAGCCAAAAACGACCTTATGGACAAAAAAGCATTGAATTTATTATTTAAACGATTAAATGAAACGGTGAGTGGACGTTTACATTGGTTGGCAAATATCATCTAACAGTGCATTTTTGACAACTGCATTTTGCTGCTTTCCTTCTGAAGATGCCAGGCGAGAAATTATCTTTTGAAAAAATCACTTCGCTTTCTGTTTCAAGACACTGACTTGAGACATGAACCGCAGCATTTACTTGATCGAAGTGGCACCAAACAAATTTAACTGTGGGAGGGGAGGATAAACAGCTGCTTTTTTAATACGTCGTTGATGAACCAGTGTTTGAAGCAAAACTTGTTTTTGCAGTCTGCCGTTTTAATTTAAATGGGGAACGGACCGATACGAAAACATAAAAAATGTTCTATTATATCATTACGCCGTCACCAGTGTTCACTTTTAAGGTAGACAACTGCGCAATGCCACCGCCACCCACGATTTGCGCAGTGAAATCTAGTTCTCGCGCACTTAACAATAAACCAAATTTAATGCTGTACATACATCGTATAGCCCTTTCAACGCTTGGGGCACTTCACTGGTTGTGTGTCCGCAGGTTGCGCAATTGCACGCGCCTTTTGCGCAACAAAAGTAATATTTGCCAGCGTATAATTTTCTTAGAGAGAACAGTGGCAGTCACCATCTGTTTTATGTCGTCACCATCTGTTTTATGACGTCACCTCAACGCCTGCCCAGAAAGTGCAATTCAACATCAATTGAAAAAGTTCTCCATTACCTGTGATCACTTTGGAATGTCTATCAGTACCATGAAGACCGAGGCAATGTATCAAGCAGCTCCAGGAAAGCCTTACGCTGATACCTGCATCATGATAAATGATCAGAGACGTTAAGCTGTCCAAAGCTTTCCGTACCTCGGCAGCATTCTGTCAAACACATCCGCCATCAACTTGGAAATTAACAACAGAATCTCCAAGGCATGCACTGGGTTTGGTAGACTGAAGTTCAAGTGTGTGGGGGAGAGGCGTGGGATACGGCTGTTGCGATAGGAAAGCCCAAGCGGCATGTGCGCAAAGCTTCACACTATGGCTGCAAGCAAGAATAGAGATCACCCGACGATCACACTCGTCGTCACCATCAGCAAGTACATTCAACTGTTCACCAGGTTCACAAGCATTATTAGAGGCCACTCACCAAGATCACTCTATTAGGATCACTCTATTATTGCTTGTTTGTGTCACATATATATGGGTGTTATTCTTCGCGCACATTCCGTTCGTGGTGAATCACGCATTCAGCGCCAGCGGAGAGGTTTTCAACGCCAGCGGAGAGGTTGCAACACGGTTATCCACAAAGCTAAAGGTCTAGAAGGCTATTGTCTTGAACATCCTTCTTAATGTCTGTGAGACCCGGATTCTGTACATAAGACATCAGAGACGTCTCAATCACTTTCACCTCTCCTGCCTACGCAAGCTGCTCAAATTACGATGGCAAGACAGAATATCCGATACAAAAGTCCTGTGCCGGGCAAATACACTCAACATTTATACTCAAGTACGGAAGGCACAAATCAGGTGGACAGGCTACGTTCACCGGATGCCAATCAACCGCATCCCAAAGCAACTTCTCTATGGAGAACTTGCCCATGTTAGACGTTCGGTAGGTGGCCAGAAAAAGTGCTTCAAAGACACCTTAAAAGCCTCACTGAAGGACTTCTCCATCAATGTCAACTGTCGGGAAGTTCAAGCAGAGGAACGCTCCACGTGGCGCAATCTCATCTCCACAGGGGCTGACTCAGTCAAGAAACAAAGAACACTGGCTGCAATCAAAAAACGTGAACAACGCAGGGCTCGTGCCTCCAGTAAACAGCTGCTTCAACCATCCCACTGGTGTCCATCTTGTGGTAGAGGCTTCACTGCGCGGATTGGCCTCATTAGTCATCTCCGAAGCCATGCGCAGAAGACAACTTGAACCAGATTCGTTGCCATCTTCGATAACAAAGGGCGATGAAGAATATGTCGTCACCATTTGTTTTATGCCGTCACCGTCTATACTGTACATTGAAACATCAGCCGTGTCAACAAAGCCAGCAACAAACGTCATTGGCATTCTTTTTCCAACAAATAGTTCATTTTATGCAACAGCTTCTCAGTTTGTCTGCTGCTAACGAGTAAATAAAAATATGCTAGATTTGCTCTGCAACACTAGCATATTTACCGAATCACTAACAAAACAAGCAAAACTGAAAGAAACGGTGATGTCAAGCATGAAAACGTACTAGAGTATAATTTTCTTCTGATCTAAACTACCTTTCTCTAGCCATTATAAGATTTTCCACTATTGCAAGTGTTCATCGCATTGTTCTGTTGTCTGCAGTGTCTCACTGGAGCAAAAGTCTTCGAATCGCTCGGTGTGGGTCCCGGAGGAGGATTGACCGAAGAGCAGTTTAAGGATTATTCACCTGTTGTCCTTCTTCATTTAATGTCTAAACAACCCTGCAGAACCATCGGTAATTGCAGTGTGGCATAATTTTATATGTTTTATAAGAAAAGAAACAGTTCCATCGAATTCCGATTCTGCTGCGCCTGAATGTTCAATACTTGATACTCTGAAAGATAATGGTCACCCAATGTGCCAACTGACAAACAAGGCCACAAGCCCCATTTCAATTGTCTCAAAACAAAGTTGAAAGTAATGTTAATTGATTTGTATCGGCCTTGGCATCAAACAGTTGAGAAAATAAAAATTTGTGACAGATTGAGATGTAAAGAATCAAGTACTAAAATGTCTGAATGCTAATTTTGTTACGGCGGCCAGTAGACCCACACTCTTGCCTATGCGACTGCCACCAAGCTTCCACTGCGCTCTATGCCTACATCAGTTAAATAACATCTTCCATGTTTTCACAACAGCCAGCAACCATACATCAGTCTCCGCTCGGAATGTACTCTTCCCATCTCTTTCTATGTGTAGGGGCAATCTGAGTGTGATTCTTGAAGAAATGTCGCACAACGGAAAGTTCAAGCAGAATCCATATTCGAAAGAGGTAAGAAAATAATTAGTAAAAAACAGAGAAAGAGCTTTCATTTAAAATGTGGCTGAAGGGGTAGCTTTCAATATACAAACACTGAACATGNTGGAAACGCTGAATTCGAACAACGGAGGGAAAGTGAGAAGTAGTTCAGTCAAACCGAAGCAGCATTGTTACAGCTGTTCGGTATNCCCCATATGCGTTTTGTAATTTCTTCGATATCATGCGATTTGACGTAAAAATTCAAGTAACTTCACTCCACAGGTGAAACAAGCAAGGAATCAATTACAGACTTTTAGTAGGATTTGTGATCGATTCCTTGTTGAAAAAAGGTCCCTAAAATATTTGACGCCTGAAAATTTGTGACTGATCCCTTGGTTCTTTCACATGTGGAGCGAAGTTACTTGAATACAAATATGTGCAAGTTTGAATCATCGCAAAAAGAATGAAAGCAGAGCCCAGCTGACTGATTCCTCGAAAGCCTACAGAAAGCCTAGAGCTTTCAATTGTTGGCGTAAAAATCTGTCANATCGAACAAACACACAAAGTCGTTCCACGTGATCGACGACAGTTGGATCAGCGTTGCCTCCCATTTGCAGTTGGTTTNCCTAAATTGGATAATGTGCTGGGTATTGACCTTTTTCTATTAAGTTTTCGCTGCAAGTGGTACATGGTCAATTTTTCGTTGGCCCCTCATCAACCTAAAATCTAACTAAAATTGGCCACGCGCCTGTTGTGGCGTCGACAAAGGTCAAATGCGTTTTGCATAACAAAAGCACTACGTTTATTTATTTTCCAGTGTTTTGCACCAAATACTCTCATGGATGAAGAATGCACTGCGGATGGGGAGGAGATTAACCTGGTTTTGATGAAACTTGTGTCATTCATGAGCTTCGGTCACTGCATATTGCCCCAACCTTCCTTTTTTGTTGACGAGATGATGGAGAGCATGTCGACATCGGCTGGCAACTTCACATTTGAAAGTATGTTCATTATTTGCAGTTATCAACGTTGTTACGACGAGTTCAGGTTGTTGAAGGGAGAAAAGATTCTTATCGAAGAAGCATCATAAAATCCCTCTTCAAGTTAAACTACTACACATTTTACCGTACTTATTTATAATTTAACAGAAGGCGTTCCTGTATCTATTTTAAATCAAGGAAAACATTAATATTGTGATATCTTGTAAACTGGATTTTCCGGCACTACCTATTTCTGTCCACGAAGCATTCCACGCCTGAAGTCATTCGCAGTGTTTTTTAACGTGTTTTGAGAAAAAACTCAAACGGCCTCTCAAATTTTTCCAACGGTTTCTCAAGATGTAGTAGAACCTCTCTACATAGCTATCACCAAAATACACTATGTACAATCTCGCTTTATGACCATCTCCGCATTCAGATTAAATAGTTGCAGTCTATCAAATGTCATAACGGTTACCAAGGCCAAACCTTTAAAAAAAACTGGCCATACGTGCACAATTCATTTGATATCTGATAACTTGTAGCCGTCCCAGGGTGTTTCAGACATATTCGTGCGTGGAAAACTCTTTCCATTTGTCATGCAATAGCGAATAAGTGCTATTCGAACCAACTTTGACTTACAAAATAAAAATTTTTAAGATGTTCCACGGTTTATCCATGGTTAACATGCTCCTCTTCTAATCGACGTCATACGCTCTTAAGAATGAAAAAGCATCGGTTATTTTGCGACCACTGCATTCACAATGCTGCTGCAAATGCCACACAACTGCCATGGAAAAAGCTTAAGCAAATATGAATATTCTCAGGGAATGCTTTGAAATGCTTTTCAAGCTTTTTTGCTTCAATGCGTTTGGGCAAAAACAGTTCCTGAACTTTTTGTGGCAACGTTAACGATTTCATTTGTTTTTAAAAACGTTTAACCGGAATTAACTGAACAGTCGTTCTCATTTGCTGTTAGTTTTCAACAACCTTCTTTCGAAATTGGGGGTCGGATCAAAAGCAAAGGATGAAAAAGTCACTGAAGATCACGACAAACATGCAGGCCACGTTCACAAACGCAGCCTTGGCGATGACCATGAAGAACACACGAACAGGGTGAGAACTTTGATTTTTTCTGTAAGATGGTAGTTGTGTCTGTCGCACTTAGTTTACGCGTTTGACGGATAAATTTAAAGTAAGGCCAACACCAACTTTCAGGGTGTCAAAAATATGCTGCGAGAAAAACGTTTCAAGCGTACAATTTTTAAGAAGTTGACTTTTCACGCTAGCACTGCCGGCCGCACTTCAGAATATAAACACAAACTTTATCTTCAAATCTCAAAGGTCACGTGGTATTACTACGAGGTTCTTGACAGATTTTGCGTAGGATTAAGCTCTAACCGTGCCTGACTTAGCTTCCCACGAGGATACAAAGGTTTAATTGATATTTAACGTAACCTGGCTTCAAACTAACCGCAACTACGAAGTTGTTGTTTACAGCTTAAGCACGCACTGTATCTGCTGCTCGCAAGAACAAGGCGAACATTTACATCGCAACAAGCTTTTATGTAATGTAATCTGGTACTAGTAAATATTTGCAGAAGTTATAGATAATTAGTGTTGCAAGCTTTGTGATATTTCATGATGAAACGTTTCAAATTAATCCATAAAAAAGGTGATGTATTTAAAAAGGGTCAAGGCAAAACTCTGCAGTTTTCGAGTTGTATCCACACCAGACCATGCGACAACAAGAAAAAACATAAAATAAATAGAAAATAGAAAAATATGCAACAAACAAACGACAATCATCGCGCGAGCTCCTCATGCGGATGAATTTTCTTTTCAGTGTTACTCCTCGAGTGATCTGACATCAATCTTCGGGGTCGAAAAATCTTTCTTCAACATCAGTTCATTCAAGAAGATTTGTCCTGCTATTGTGCAACAGATCCTCAGCGGGGCTTGCAAGTCGCGAGGAACGCCAAAGACAGGAGTTAAAACTACGTCCAACAGCAGCGCTGTGGTCTACACGACAGCCATGAGTGAGAGCTTGGTCTTCTAATAAAACTCGTGGTAGAGTTTTACTAAAATCATACTGACTAAGATCAGGTCCATGTATTCTCATAGCAAGGTTTTCTTGCTGTATAGTTTGCAATTTAGCGATTGCAAACAAATGCCTATTGCTGTTGAGATGACTGATTGCCTGAGCCAACCTCCATCTGATCATGTTGGAGTACACTTATAATTTTTTTAACCTCGAAAAATACCTTTTCGAAAACCTACGAAAGTAGGAAATGATGGCTCTGACAAGTATTTTGTTGGCCTAATAGGGAAAATGACTACAAACTTCTGCAAATACTAGCAATGGCAGAGTATATTTTTAAAAGTAATTCCCAACAAAGTCAGCGCAGTAGTATATAAATAACAATAATAGTATTTTATTGCGGACTGTTGATCCATACCACAGACGCAATCACAGACACAAGAGCACAAAAAATGGTTAGCTATACATCAGCGCGCGCATTACAGAAACGGTGTTTGCACATGACCAACATTGAGAGGAGCAAGACACTTTCCCAACATTTCTTACTTTTTTGTGCTTGGTTTGTATACATTGCGCACACATTTTATACTACACAGAAGCAATACTGATGAAACGCAAACACCGAAACAATTCACGAACAACTACTGCATTCGGTCTCCACCATACAGGAGCGTTGAATAATTGAGGAAAAATGAAGATTTGTAAAAAGCATAGGACATTTGAAGTGATCGAATAAAGAAGTTAGATGAAGCTGCGCATCGTATAAAAAATCGATACAAATTGTTTCTCAGCAGGGCATCAAAGGTCTGGTGTGGGCGAACACTAATATTTCTGGGTGTGTAATGCATAATTCGATAGGCACTGTTATATGCAGCACGTAAGCGCTTCATGCTGGTCTGCGTGTATTTGCTTCACAATTGGCGATTGTCAAGCAAGTAGTAAAGTCTTGGCAAAGCCATTTACATTCTCCTACAAAATCTGCGATGCCAGAAAGTAAGCATTGTGTTTAGTACCTATTTGAATTGTCTGTGAGGATTCAAACCCATTTGACCTTAAACGATTCTGTAGTTCATCGCAACAGAGCAATCAGCCAGTCGGGAGGCAGCGCAATTTGTTGGAAGGTAGTAATCATTTTCGTAGTAAGAGAACAAGTTGCTGCAGCTGTTACGACAAATTTTAATCTTGCATCATCTGGTTGTTGCCAGTTTTATTATTAAATACCAAAACACTAGTGTCAACGTTTTTCACTTTGCAAGCAATCAGCTTGCTTAGAAATATCATGAAGTGGATGGTGGGACTGATGTCAAATCACCTGTCGGGATAATTCCAATCCCAGTGGTGAAAGTTTGTTTGTCAGTATTTGGCTGAAATGATGTCATTTTAAAATTTTCTTCAGTCCAGTTTGATCAATTTGAAAACCGCAAAGCTTGAAAACCGCAAAACAATATCGCAGGCACTTTCAACGCACCAGCAAAGAGTCCGGTTGCATGCTGATTAACTTATTACATCATCAGCAGGGGCGGACCGAGGTTGGATGGCGCCCGGGGCAAACAACAAGTTTGGCGCCTCCTGGGAGCAAATATATTGTGTTGAAGAAAGTACTTGCGATATTGTTGGGACTTTTTTGCGCCCCCAATGATTCGTCGCCAGGGGCATTGTGCCCCATTGCCCCTCCCTCGGTACGTCCCTGATCTTCAGGGATATTTACCGTATAGATTTCAGCTTTTAATATTTGCAAGTTCTATTGAACGAATTCATTTCTAAGGAAAAAATAATGTTGTTTTCAACAGAATGCAACATTCACAGCAGAAATAAGTGCTTTTAATTTTACCGAACCCAAATTCCTGCAGTAGAACTCGAAACCGTAACCAGCCAGTGCATAGTAGTTGAAAAAACATCCAAGCATTACATGCTGTTACCTGATTTCTGATGAACTGATTCATCACTGCTGTTATTTTAGAATATGGATACGGCACCGCGTCGGTGTTGGTGATCAGTTTACTTGCATTCGGTGGATTGCTCTTGTTCCCAAGCATTGGAAAGACTTGGTACAAACTAACCATCCAATTCTTTATTGCTCTTGGTGTTGGTACTTTGTCGGGGGACGCTCTGCTGCACATTATTCCAGAAGTAAGTTGATTTCTTCCTAGAGGTTTGGTTTTCAAAATAGACGTTTATAAATAATATAAACCTCTGGTGAAATCATTCTGGAGGGCTTGGAAACTTGACATTAAGTTTTGCCCCCTCTCCGTTTAAATTACTGCGTGAGAATAAAAACAGTAATATTGCGCAGCAACAATGAGCAAAGAAAAACACAGGAACTACGCCAAAAATGTTACTACTTCGTTTTCAAACGAATGCCATGCAGCTCTTTACTTTGATTCTTGATCAATCCGCGGAAGAATCGCGCCTTGTGTTTGTGGTGGAGGTTCCAGGGAATGCTTCATGTTATGACCAATGATTGAGAGTCACTGTGAACGACCTACAGCCCGTTTTGGTCCTCACGCTTTATAGAAAGCGAAGACTATCTCTCTTGAGAATCACCTTCCACCGAAGCAAATAAATTTTGGCGAAAATTTTGTGCCTACAGATCAGGCTTGATTTTCTAGTAGAAGAGACGTGGTTCCTTCAGCGTTTTGATAAACATGAAAGCAAGAGGCTGACATTTTTGCAGGTGGTTGGGCTTCATGCGCACGCGGCAAGCGACAACCATGGTCACAGCGACGGCAAGGCAGAAGATCTACTTTACGTTTGGAAGCTTCTGGTTGTCATTGGTGGCATCTACGTGTTCTACTTGTTCGAAAACGTCCTACGACTGTGGAATACAGTTCGAGGGGTAAGTAGAGACCCTTGGAAGTTAGTAAAAACCGCACTTATTTTGTTTTGAGAACTGCAATTCTTCTATAAGTGCATGTAGTTACTTCTGTGGTATAACTGTGCTTTTGTTTGTTTGGGATGCTTCACTTTTTTCCATAAACGCTATTTATTTTCTTGATTATTATTTGTGCTTTTTAGTAGTTTTTTCTTATCGTTTGGGTGACGGCAGTTGGCCGCAGATCGAAGCGTAAATTAAGGTTTTTTGCTGGAGTGGTTGAGACGAACGCTCTTGTTTAAAGGAGCGTTACAGCGATTTACTTGGTGACCGTGGATCAATAACCAAACCTGTCGATATAAGAGAGGATCATTCTTCCACTGAGCTATCGCCAGCTCCAAGAAGTTTTTTTACTACTATTTATGCCAGTGTTTTTCAACCGGGGTTCCACGGAACCTCAGATTTCCGCGAGTGGCTGACAGGGGTTTCGCCGAAACAGACCGAATTTGCCTGGGACGAAATTCGCGACCACAGTTCTATGCGGTTGTAGCAATACCACTGCGTCACAGTATCCTTGCCACTATGAATGGCATTGCAAACTCTGTTTATCAATTGGTTTGACTTATTGCTCCCTTTGTGTTGCGGAACCCTATGCCGTAGGGTTCGATGAGCAGCGCAAACATTTACGGAAGGTTCTGCTGCAGCAAAAAGATTGAAAAACAGTGTTTTATGCCAGCGGTTCCCAAACTTCTTTGTCCGTGGAACACTGCAAGGTTATTTCAAGTGGACAAGGAACCCCCACCAGATCTGCCAAGTAAACATAAACACTTTTTTTCACCCAAGTTGTCGTTATTAAAGCTTGGACTGTAAACAAAATTATGCACAATCAAAGTAACCATAAAGCAAGCTAGATCAAGCGATATAGGGGCTGCCACACGGCCAAAGGGTTAAAGAACATATCAGCAGTTTTTTCTTAAAACTGGAAATTATAGCTCGTGGAACCCTTTGGAGTTGTCTATGGAACCCTAGGCTTCCGCGGAACCCACTTTGGAAATCGCTGTTTTATGCCATAGCGCTATTTGCTACTCAAAGTTTGATTAAGCTTTTTCTAAGCACCAGCAAAGAATCAAGCGCATCCCTAGAGATACGGTAGAGATACAAGCAAGAACCAACCTGATTCTTCCCCCAAATTGCAATAGATTACTTGAAATCCGCCCCAGGCTCTTCCCCGTCGTAAATTTTTAATGATAAAATATTTTACTTCTGCGAATCATGCCTGGCGCTGCCTAAATAGAATGATTTTTAGTGAAGCTGAGTTTCAACGCTGGATGGTGAAGTTTTATTTACAATTGTATTTCTGGTATGCAAGCACGGTGAATGTTTTGGTCGTAGTTAACAGTGCTTTGTGTCACGCAGTCATACTGCTTTGGATTTCCAGACCAACCTGACCTTCCACGCTCACGATGGTCCTCCCCATGCACATGGCGAAGGAGGTCATGGAACGAATCACATGACATCAATCATGAATGACAAATGTCATGAAGGCGGGGGCGCTGCAGGAGACACGACAAACAGCGAGGTGACAACATGCTATTTGCACGAAAGGTTGACTTATTATTTAAAGAAGTATTAATTAAGGACAATCAAACTACTAACTTCCATCAAGAGTTTCCAGCACGTTGGTTTTGCTATCATGGCCTAAAATGCTTGTTGGTCAACCTCTTTTGATTTCAGAAAACTCGAATAAATTTTGAAATCTACACCTTGAATTTATGCGTGTCAGCTACTGTGGTCCTCCTCTTGCCTTCCCCATTTTGTGAAACTCTGCGCGTCTAAATTTACGCAAAGAATAACTTTTCTTCAATACTTTTACATTTAATTTTGTTGCAGGACGCCGTTGATAAGGCATCAGATATCTCAACAGCTTCAGACAAACCAGCTATTTGCTGTGGTAAGCAAATCGCTAACAGTTACATTTTCATATCGACGAGTGTTTTTAAGAAATAATTGGCAGAACATTTCATAAAGCCTTGATCTGGCCAGTGATTTCAGTTTCTTATCGATTTTTTTTATGAAAGAATACAAAACACGATTTAGTTTCTTTGAAGATCTCGCAGAAATTTAGTGAAATCATAGTCCAAACTTTTAGTCAAAATAAAACACTATGTTGTATGTGAATGGCGTTAACATTACACATCTACAACCTATACCAGTACATATTTCTCGACCAGGTAATAACGTTTTTCTGACGATTCAAACATCTAATTAGTTTCATCTGAATCGAATTTTGCTTTGATTTCAAACAACACATTTCGATCTCGTTTGTTTTCTAAATTGCAACGAAGGTGATGGGTCAGATGACAAAAAGAAACTGAGGCTGCTTTCACTGAACAGTGGATTGTACAATAAAAAAATCTCAGAAACGTGATGGGATTTTGCTACTTTTTACTGACAACGATCTGCGACCCACTGCCAGGAGCGAAGCACATTCATCAATGGGTGACTTTCTGCTGTGCAGTAGTTGCTTCTTTACAGCATAAAAATGCTTTCAGGTGCTAACACCATCGGTATAATGGTCTTTATCGGTGACATTCTACACAACTTTGGCGACGGCTTGGCTATAGGTGTAGCTTTCAGCTCCGGTTGGGTCAATGGAATCGGTACATCCATCGCCATTTTCTGCCATGAACTTCCTCATGAATTCGGTGAGTAGCTGAAAACACCAAACAGCAGAGGTTACTTTTTTGCAAGACCTGTTAACCGCAAACTTCAAAACTTGCTTCAGTGTCAAAGGTTTGTACTTAATTTTTAGGTGATTTTGCGATCTATGTGAGAAACGGGATGTCGAAATGTAAAGCTTTACTGTTCAATTTCCTCGCCGCATGTTGCGCCTTCATCGGGTTGTATGTTGGTCTGAGCATCTCCCAGAACGCTGAAGCCCGAACCTGGATGTTGGCGGTCATTGCTGGAATGTTTTTGTACATTTCCCTTGTTGATGTGGTAAGTAGGAAAATCGTAAGTCGTGATTTCTCTGGTTACCTTAATTAACAAGTCATAAAACTTTTGTCTTACAGCAAACAGATCTTATTAATGCCTGCAGATTGAGGAGCTTAGTGACGTTCGATGCTCTTCTAGAAGATTTATTAAATTGCGTTGCGTTTGCCCGATGTAGGAGGCACGGCATGAGCAAGTAAGCCTGCAAACAAGGTTATAACCGATGAGTAAAGCATCGAACGTCACTAAGCTCGTCAGTCTGCAGACACTTGCAAGCCAATCTAGATCATCGGGTTGACTTTCACAACCCCGAGATCTTATTAAGTTCTACTGTCCTTTCATGAAACAACCTACAGTTAAACTCAACATAAAATGGAAAAAATTCCAAAAATAAAGATGTCAGAACACTAAAGACAATAAAATGCGACAATTTCAGTTGATGCCAAAAGAAACGTGCAGCGGCTTTCTCTGACAAAGTTTGCAAAAATAAACAATGTCAACGAGCGCTTTCTCAATTCACTGCTAAAACAACAGTTAGAAATAGACCATTTGAAAAAGTGCTGGTGATGCCAACTCAGTGGGCGAAATACGCGCATACCCGTAGTAAACATCGTAGTTTCAGATTCATTACTTTCGATGGGTGTTGTCAGAACAGAAACATCTTGTTTCTGACTCATGTTGTGACATCAAATAGAAATGCTGTACACGTTTCCAAAACGTTATAGATTCGTAGCAATATTGTACTTTGTTAAGACTGCACATAGTAGTTGTTGTGAATATGATGAGGTTAGTTCTTGAAACAAACGTTTTTACTGCAACCTCCTCATAAATCTGAACAGTCACAAACTTTCTGTTTGTTCATATATTTGGAAATGAGTGGCAGTTTGAAAAAAATTCAAACCGCATTTTATATTTAAATTGTGATGAAAAATGCTCATTATTTGCGATAAGACTTCATGATTGAATGAGCGAGGTCCAACTGAGAAAACAACTGACAATTTTGACGATGATTTCATCATTCTTTAGTCAAGGATCAAGGTCAAGACATGAAACAGTTGGGTTGCACCATCAGTAAATTTATCTTTGATATGCTTAATTGTTTTGCTTACGCAGCAGTTAATTTGTACTCAACTTCTATTTTCGATATTGTTTAATTACACAAAACGTCAACAGTTCGTTTATATGTTGTCACTGATTTCCTTCTTTCAAATACATTCTTTTCTGGGTGTCAAAAGCATGACAAATTTGCACTATTTATTTTTTAAATTTCCGAAGTTCCTTAAGATATGATGATTTGAAGGGAACGTTTTCAAGAAAAAAAAACGATAAATGCACACTTGGCATATTTTCAAAAGAGAGGCAGAAATTTAATAATTCTTGTTTCTTAAATTTGCAGATGCACGAAATGGTCGAAGGGGAAACCAAAAATCCTGTGGCACAATTTATTCTGCAAAATTTAGGTCTTTTGCTTGGCTGGGCAATTATGCTTGTGCTTTCCTTGTTTGAAGATAAAATCAAGACATCTATCTCATAAAAATCAATATAAAAAAGCAGAAAATCACCTATTGTAAGAAGCTTCGACCTCATCTACATACACGTGCTATGAACGAAAAGCCAAATTGAAAATTTAAGGCGGATTTTTGTTACGCAGTGCTACAACTATTGGCATAGGGCTTTGTTTTAAAATGCGAAAGCATACTTTCCGTTTTGTATTAACGGTGCTTTTTATCCACAAAAGATTCGCTTTTACGTTCATTTTGATTGCTTCGATGAAGCTCGTCTTAAACAAGATCTTTTCACTATTGACTTATAGCGATGAGAAAATCGGCCCCAAACAACCGTTTGGCTTCGTGGTCAACCAGCAGCTGTTACTCTGTGGGTGGTAATTCTATGGCGTGATGGCCTTTCGCTGCCAAACCCGGCTGTTTCCAAATATGCAAGGAGGTGCATTAGTTCATGAAGCCATCTTCTAAGCATTTTGGCATAATCTTAAGATATATACAGCAACAGCGCCTGCATGAAAATAAAACTATGACCGAAAAAGAACATGCCAAAAATCATTGTAGAGCTTATTTATTGTCAGTTGAAAATTTGCTCTGTGCTTGACTGTGCTTGATGATGTCGTTTCAATTCCATTTTCAACAATAAAAGTTTTTCCTAGCATACACGAAGTTTTGAAAGTAGAACATCAAATGCGTCGTTGAAATCTTTCATTTCAAATATTAAATGAAAGTATCGATTAATTGACCTCCGCATTTACTTCAAAAAGTAGAGAAATTGAATGGTGACAATTGAAAGATAAAAATGGTTCAACTTACGTTCGTTTGCCAACATTTCTAAAAAATTGGAATATGCGAATTCAGGGCCGCAACCAGCTGATATTTCCGGGGGGAATGATTAACTTGAAGCTGCACTATTTTCGGGCGAATGCAATTGCCCAGTTGCTCCCCCCACCTGGTTGCGCCTGTGCGAATTCTTCGCAGTGATTTTCAACAATATCATCAAAAACAAATTTTCACAACATTAAAAAAAACTAATCATCTTTGTGAAAATTTTAATCGAGAATTTACGGTAATCATGATTAGCGTGGCACGTTTTTTCTCCGTGATACTTCCCTTACTGCTATTTTGACAATGCGCCACTGGTTACAAAATATATTAACACGTTATTCAGGCTTGTATTATTTTTTTAATGGTGTTTTTGCTTCTGCTGTTGTTGGTTGCAATCCGTTCGATTTTTATCGTAATTGAAAAATATATTTCTCATCGAATTTGCTGTGAGACGTTTTAATAACAACCTTTCCTTCTTCGCATCTTCCGTGGACATTTTTTAAATGACGTTTAAAGTTTCCATAATAGTTAGTTTTACGATCTACTGCTTTGGTGTTTTCATGAAAGTGTAAGCTATAAAATTTATTGAAATAGAACGACATGTGGATATCATAACGGAGCTTTAAACAATGCTTTTTAAGGTAGCTTATTTTTGACAGGAAACTAACAATTTTAGCTATGTTAGAATATGCGGTGGCTGAGAGCATTGCAAGCACAAAGTTTAAAATGTGTTTTTATTAAGTTAAATAATTTCTTGGGACACCTTTTAAACTCCGTCAATTTTGTGTAGATCTCTCGCCACGAAAAATATATCGCCAGAACGTGTTTAAACGACATGAGAAATCTCAAACAAAAAATTTGCCCTCCACATTTTTCAGCAAGGAGAATCTTATTTTATCACTTCTTTATATCACCATGAATAGCGGAGGCAAGCTGGTATGGTATGGGGGGTGCAACACCAGCGTGCGATGAACCCAAAGTTTCACAAGACCCTATTGCGTAAGTCACTCACCTTCGCGTACGTAGATATACCAGAAAACAATTTCTCAAAATAAGCTTCGTTTTGAAGCGCCATGGCAAAGATTAAAACTAGTTGCTTTCAGAAAATATTGCAACCGAACCAATAATGTGGCACACAGCAGCCATCTGACCTAATGGCATCACATCAATAATGTGGCCATCTGACCTAATGGCAGGTGCCAGTGAAGTACATCGAGGACTCGAGATAAGAGTAGTTAAGGGGAGTTTGTTGCAGCAAAATGGCTGTTGGCTACATCGTGTAGTGCTGCTGACGTGTGGGTTATATACAGCAAGTGAGCGTGGTCATCTCAATGTGTTTTAGACTTAGTTAGCAGACTTAACATTAGATTTCTTCAAGTGTTAGGTTGACATTCCCATCTACAAGAATCATCATGTCGTGAACTTAATATGAAGCGTTCCGACGGTCCCAGGTTGAATTGTACTGCGGTAGTTAAAGCTGAAGTTATGACACAGAACCTCGAAGCAGTGGTAATTCCAGACCAGACGTTTGGGGGGGTGTGATGCATAGGGG
>JGI24021J15306_10001200_pt1 | contig 24431 bp, 17 predicted proteins | sample Ectturendosymbi1_FD_15306 | JGI IMG/M metagenome (IMG submission 15306) | reverse complement strand
TAAGTTGAAGATATGGGTAGACAAGAATCGCCGCAGTTAATAGAAAGGAAGACACAGGTTGATACTGATGCTCAAGAAACAAGCAGAGCTTCCAAGTATATCCTGATAATGTGTCACCCATTGCTAAGCTGCTGCAAAAGGTTCTCTTCTGTAAGAGTCAGAATAACATGGAGGAACAGTGTTTTAACTGTTCTTGCTCTACTTGGCATACTTTCACTTAAATCATCAACATCGCTTTGGAAAACGTGGAGTGCACATATGCCACGATGCTGTTCAAAAAATTGGTTAATGGGTCATGTCTTTGCAACGGTGTTTGCGTTTCATGTCTTTTTTTCTGAAAATTATCTTGAAGATGATTTGTATGCATTGTGCAACCGTATTTGGGCTCAAAAAATACTACATCGAACAAAACTGACGTGTTTAGTTACTACGATTTAAGTGATTAAAGGATAGATGTTTTGCAGCAGAAAATTAATCGCTAATTGCTCAGAAATGTAGCTAACAAGCGAACGACAAATCTAGATTTTTCACTTAAAAATGTGGTTCAAGGAAAATTTTGACAGTAAAGAAATAAAAAATGTGTTCAACGGTTTTAAGCAAAACCATTCAAATAAAGCTATATATTTTGTTTTCAGTTTGTAAATCACCCTTATAAATGAACTTCAAAAGTTAGAGGCAAACATTCCAGAATATCTACATTAGCCCTGTTATTAGAAAAGCATTTGACTGTATGTCCTTAGACATATTTCTGAAATTGTCTTTCATCGCTTTCGGTGCTTGTGAAATAATGCGAGATCTGACAAAAATTTGCAAGGTCTATGATTTTTTTTAAATAGTTTGCAACTTTTGCTGGGTTTCTAACATCACATTACTTTCAGGGTCACTCCCTTGAAGCGGTGTGGGGAACACTTCTTCTTTTTGCACTGCTGGGCTTGTTTATGCTGTGGTGGTTCTGGAAAGCACTTTGCTGCGTTGTGGTAAGTACAAGTAAAAGCGTATTTGTCAATATCTGCTTGTGTTTTGTGTCTTTTAATTCTGCCTTCATGGTACTAAAGCGCAGCTCCAACAGTCACGCCACATCGCGATATGGCAATCTGGCGCGGAAGTGGCGATGTGGCAACTGCTTGCAACGTATGAGTTAAAAAGGGAATTTATGTGATTCGCAGTTATTATGCGCATCTTAATTGACTATGGTAGTTAAAGCCTTAACAGCACGTCAGATACAAGAGTGACTTGAATGTACTGACTGATAGCCAGCCTAAAAGGCAAAATTTTACGAAAAGCTAAGCAACGTCAAACTTGTGTTCCAAGTTCAACTGGTATCGAGTTTCGTTTCATGCTTGTAACTGAAAAATCGATGTGTTTATTGGTTCAACCTGCTTCGATTGGGAAAGGACGAAAAATTTGTACTGAGCTGAAAAAACGCGCTGATTCGAACAACCGTTTCAAATTAGTGAATTTTTTTGCCATGCTACAAAAAAATTCTTTTAAAAGCTGTGCTTTAGTGTTTTGCTTGCCTCTTCTAGGCCACCAGGTTTTGCCCACGAAATGTACGCACAGGCACAAACATTGCCACCGAGTGAGTGGGTGCATACCCTGTACATCCCGGCTCTGAATCGAAAGTGAAGATAAATATCGTATTCTGTTACTCGCCAACAGCAATTTATTATTCCAGCAAAATTGCAGCTCAGTGAAAATGTGAGGATTTTTCGACTGCACACTTTGTTGCAGACTTACCCGGGGCTTCCTATTGTTGTCTGCTCCACGTATTGTTTCCTCTATAGTTGTGCTCTGACGTAATGCTACCCTACGCCCGTTTCCTGAGCTCCTGAATGAAACTGCCTTCCCCTGATTTTCTCTAAACGCACCGAAACACTGCTAGGGAAAATCTTACTGCGCCGCCGTTTATGAATCAAGGAAATTGATCAAAACTGTATCTGGAATGCGTCCAGCATTGTGGCACTTCGTCTCCTATTTTTGGATCCCACTCGGCCGCACTTCGATTCGCTTTTGCGGTAAACGCAAAGTGTTTCTCACGATGAGGAAAGTTTTGTTACTGAATCAACTAGTTTCGCGTATGCGCAGATATCTCGTAATGACAATGTCAAAACAAATCAAATCATCACAAAGTCACCGGGAGAGTGACTGCATAGCCCTAGGAAAGCGCAGTTGCTTGCTGAACGCTGACTCCAAAGTGATTAATCGTATTATTAATCCGGAAAGTTTGCATACCTTTCCCCACCTCGGAAGTGTGAAAAGCACACACTTGCTTCGCCGAAACTTTTCAAAGAAGTACGATTGCAGCCACGAGAAATTTCGACAAGTTTGATGCTTTCAAAGATGCTTTAAATGCTTAACTGAAACTGCCATTGCAGGTTGTCAAGCCCAAATCTGTACCAGAGCGTCCGGCGCCTCCTCCACCACCTCCAGCGGCGGTGAGTAGATTCCAGTCTCGAGTCCCACCATCACATGATTCACTTATTGTTCCCATCATAGCAGTCACGTCCACGTGACAAAATGACGCCGTTGTTGTTGCCAAAACGGTGCCAGGGAGGTTGGTCGTCAAAATCTCAATCGCTCATCGAAAGCCTTATGGTGATCGTCGCTGTACCCATTCAACAACTTAATCCATTGCAATTAAGTAGCGCACTCACCTTCCTGGTTCCAAGTTGGGTTCCTTTCTACTCTTGAATGTCAACTCTGTTGCATGAAAATCGTTGTGCATTTGCCAACCTTTGTTCTGAACAAAACGGGCAATTAAGAAGCTCAATAGTAGCCGTTGGTCACGAGAAACAAGCGTAATAGACTCCACAAAACCCGAATTAGTCATGTGTTTCGTAGAACTTTCGGAAACACATTGCGGAACGTCTCATATGCTGGCAACAAAGTGTTAGTACCAGTCAAACGAGTCCAGTTGTTTTCGATAAATATTTGTAAATTGCCATTGCTTCTAATTCTGAAGCAATGTCAAACCCGTCAACATTTCTGTCTCGTAAATATATTTCTTCTTTTCTCTAAGACAGATCTACCATACGTCTCGATTTTCGAGACATATCCTGAATTTAGGTGCTGTAATCTGCGTCCCGAAAAAAACATAAAGAACTGACATAAGACCCGAATTTTGATGCAGTGGAAAGAGTGCTTAGAGTAGAGTAGTCGACAGTCAAACCGGTTTGAAATAGAGAACTAGTGCCGTACTCCGCGCAAAAATTCGCAGAAAACTCGCCGCAACGAAGGTGTTTAAGGCTTCTGCTACCAGGTTACCTTCCACTTCATACATGCAGGAATGTAGGTGCTGTAGGTTCTTAGCCAGCGGTGCTCTTACCCCTAAGAGGTGCGAGATCTGTTCCTAGGAATGCGCGGATACTGAATCATTAGGATTGGATATACAAATACTTTTCATCTAGATCATTTTTTCCATCAGATAGAACATAACCTATATATAATGACAAAAGTGCGTTGAGTGCTGTGGCAGGTGGTTATTGTGACTGTCGGGAATGAGACCCGATTTTTGCCTACTCAGAAATGCTAACCCTAGTCTAAGACCCGAAATCGCCTGTGTGTCTTTGTGGTTGAAAACAAGCTTCATTAGAATTAATATTCTACTGCACTAACATTTCGGACCCAGTCCTAACCATGTACATGTCCTCGTCCGCTCGATGTAAATTCTTGACATTAATAACAAGAGCAGCTATATACTTTGCGGGTAATCCCAGCGCACTTCCTACATTTACGCTCATGGACCAACAATGCCAACTATTTTACAGCCCGCCACGGCCATCCAGCAATGGCCCACTGTCGATGCATCTTACTACGGAGGAAGAGGAGCCGGTGGCATGCATCCTCTCAAGGTAAACAGTTCATTGATTTTTCAATGAGACGAATGGTTTGAAAAAAAACAAATTGAAGGTTCATTTTTTCGCATAAATCACTTCATTAGTCACTTCATGCTAATTGCCAATGTCTAACATACTTGTCCGAACAGAATTGAATGTTTTAAGGAAAGAATTGCCATGGTTTGTTTTTCTGCCCTCATTTTTCCCAATTCCAAAGTTGCTCTCGTGCTGACCGATATTTGTAGTGTATTCATTCATTCTCAGACTTTCGCGTAAGCTTTCTAATTTCATAAATCAACATTTATAAGTTAAGCAGTTAAAGCCTGCGAACAATGAAACATTTTGATGCATTCTCCTAGGAGTTCACTAAGTTATTTTCTTTTAAAAAAACTGTCCCTCTATCATAACGCAGCTCACTCGCTGTTAAGATGCCATTTGGACAGTATGCAGCAGTTGTGTAACGGTTTCACAAATACTGTTGCAAAAAGTAAACTTGCTTCCTGACATCCATGTAGCATTTTTACTGTATTCTTTTTACTTTTTTTACGCTTCAGTTGTGAACTCGAGCTTTGGGCAGGCATCGAACCTAAGTACGCTATTCTTACGTTATGATTGGATCGGGTATTTTCCATTTTTCTTCCCAGAGTGATTTTGAATGCAGCACAGCGATACACTAATTATAAGAAACTAACCCATATGGACAAAATACAAACGGCCATGCTTCGTTGTTACTGAGTGTCAACCGGTATTTTGACCCCAGAAAGAAAACCTGAAACAATAAACATCATCTAGGATGATCCAAAGAAAAACAATTGTATTTAACCAAATTTAACCACGATTTCAAGCATGTTATGTGTAAAATATTCGCAACAAGTTGCTTGTCACTTGTGAACGGTTTTATTATGCAAATGATTTTACGAAACTCGATTGTAGTCTACAAGTTCCCTAATCTCCATTCAGCAACTCTATTGCAAGTCTCACCGTTGCGCTCAGATTTTCAAGTTTCGTATGTTTAGCAGAAATGAGCTGCTAGTTGCAATGGTGAGCTTCTAAGTAAACTGGCTATTTTTACAAGCGTTTGTGTGGCGATTACTTGCTGCAGTGTAAAGAAGACATAAATGATTGCCAAATGAATTATGTAAAAACGCTAACAAAGTCTCGTAAAATACGCAACCTGGCTCTAAGCAAAAATATGTCCGATGCAGTCACATTGTCTCCATTTGATGAGAGGTATTTCGAGTAAAAAATGCGTCAAGGGGGCAACAAGGTTTGAAAGGTTTGGAAACATTGCTGTATCAAGTTTCAATTATTATGAAGAAGTAATCCTGAATATACTTGGTTCTCAGACTCATCGGTTTTAATTCAGCAAAATGATGTCACAAAATTCATATTAGAACTCGCTTTTGACCACGTAGAAGCCGCTGTCCTAGCCTGAGCACCTTTCGCTAGACTGAAAACAGCAGATATTAGTTTTACAAGAAAACTTCCGTTCTTCGTTCGGGCCTCGATCCCGAGCCGGGCAGCCACTGCTTATCAATTCCGATGCTGGTCAGATTTGTTACCCTTGTTTTGGCACTAGTTACTGTATAAAGATAGCAGGTTGAATGTTGAGTTGCACCGCTTATTGCAAAGCTTCGACTTTTTGCCATAGGTCAAGTGGGGTGATAGAGGTTGCACAGAGGGTGCCATGCACTTGGAGAGAACTAAAGACGCTCGGGAAGTAGGTTTCGTTGAGAAAAAGGTTGTGGTTGACTATGAAGAACCGCTAGCTACAACGTCGGTATCTCAATCGCACACGTGCTGCGGTGGCCTAAAGGTTAGTGATGATGTTAATGGATGTTTTCAACCTTGAAAATCTTTTTTCAATTATTGCGTGTGATCATGTGCTTTCCATAGTGATTTTGTTTTGGGGGTTTGGTTGGAAGGCTCTTCGAAAGTTATATATCTGCAATATAGCTGGACGGTAAGCGCAACCAGAAATTCCTGCACAAGGATAACTACAAATTAAAGTCGTATAGGGTAGCTTTTGTTCAATCTTATTTTTTGCACAAACACCCTTCGTTTGAAATGTAGGTGCACGTTTTGCTTAGAAGGTCAAATGAAAGTTACAGTTTAATTGTTAAGTTCTTTTTGTCAATCACTTACAACGTAACCTAATGTTGATACAAAAATTTAACAGCACTAAAAAATGCTCTTTGGAAAAGTTCAACAACGCTTTCAAACGCTTTACTGCATCTTGGGCACAATCTCAGGATTAAGTTGACGGCTTTGTCGGCATTGTCCTTAGAATGTGACGCAGCTTTAAAAATCCAAGCGAAAATGATTTTTATATGTCAGCATGTTAAAAAAGTGGTGTATTATTTTTAGTACTTTAGTATTGGCCCGTTTCGCTAGTACTGGAAATCAGATTATGTAGAAATTTGCCTGTGGTTGCAACATAATCTTCATTAGAAATCAATCCGCGTCAGCAGAACATTTTCCCAAACCCTAATTTATACACGTGTAGGTATAAAATTTTATACCTGTAAGCCCACGTCCATTCCGCAATTTAATTTAAAACCAAGTTTATTGTAATAGCGCAATGGCATGCTTCTCAACTACATGTGAGAAAAGCAGTCTAGCACAAAACATGACTGACCCTGTCTTGAATACTTCCGCGTCGGAAATGTCTATCACGACTTTCTGCACGCCAATCATTCCTTTGACGTCATCCAGAGTTTGTACTTTGATTTATTGGTTCCGGTTGAACGTGAAGGGCGATTACAGCCAGCAATGTCAACCAGTCCATTGATCACTACAGGCCTGGAAAGCTGCTTTACGTCGATTAAACAGTGACCTGCCACGAGGCAAATAAGTGTTTTAATGTATCTAAGACTTTCCAGGCAGCGGCAAAGTTTTGTCAATAAGCGCATTTTTTGTTTCAGAAGTATCTTTTCGGCTTCTTCCAGCCCCTGATGATTTTGTATGATCGTTTGGACGTCCGTCGACCTGACCGCGAAGAGTTGGTAAGTGCGCTAACCAGCAATGGCAATATTCACCAGAAAGCGATAAGTTAACGTTCTGGACGGGACCGGATTAACGGGAAGGGGAAGTAGATCCACTGTTGCAGGTCATCCATGGTGGAAAGCCACCCACATTTGTTGCTGACATTGAAAAGTGCCAGTCGTAGCCCAAACCTAATCTTTTCATTGAAAATTTTAGCAAAACGGGCATCACGCATATTTTTTCGGATCGAGATATCTACAGCTCCAGTTTTAGATTATAGTGAAAAACGAACGCAGATGAGGAACGCGCAACGCGTCTACTTGACATTACACTAAAAACGTTTCTGCAAGAAAATCAGGTAAACTGGGACAGACACGATTTGTGCTGCTTTGAACCAAAACACGTACCGAGCCACACAACGCAACGTGAAAGTATTATGGGGGCTTGATAACGTTACTACGCATTTGTCTAACATCATTCAAAATCAAACCGGCTAACATGATCTTGTTTTTGTAAAGTTAAGCAGAAAGTTTTCCAAATCAAGCACAAGCTGTTGTAGGCCTACAGTAAAGTTAAGCAAAACAAAACAATTGTGTTGTTGTTGTTGAATTCAATCAAGAACTGAAGCAGCACATAATTTTGAGGAGACCTGCTTTTTTTCGGTTGCTCCTGCGTGGAATCAGAGCAACGGCCGCTGCCCAGCATAGCTCCGGTGTAGTTTAAAAGGTCTTAAAGCATCTTTTAAAAATTACAAATCATTTTGTTGCCTCGGGGCTAAAGTTATTACTTTGTTTCATGAAGTTGTTAATTGTGCAACTACACATCACGAAACAATTGCGTTATCAAGCGTTTCAAATAGTTTTCTGGGAAAGACGAATACTTACCAATAGTAGCAGCAACAATCAAATCAAAAATGTTGCTGACAATTCAGCTGCAAAGCTTCGTGTGGATTACAAGGTTGAAATGAGGTTGCACGATGAAGAAATCTCGTTATTTGGGAAACAGTTGAACCTTTAGCAACAAGATCTAAACATCCTACTGTGGTCGTGAAAACGTTAGCCTTAGGATACAACGCGTCGGTACAAAAAGCAATATTGTTGCCACGGTTGTTAGGCTTGATGAAAAAAGAAATCTGACTGGCCTACAAGTTTCATGCATTAACTGTGTTGTGCAGGACAAATGCGTTTTGGTGAAGAGGTCCGTAGACGAGAACAGAAACACAAAACGAGAGAGTTTAACAGCACGCTACTTGGATACGCACTACTGAACCTGCTTCGCGCTGCAATGAGAGCAGCCTATACATATGTACCTCGGCATGTCGCAAAGTTGGACAGTGCTATGATATCATCAGGACAGCAGACATGAAAACCTTACTCCGCTGATCGGAAAGAAGCAGAACGATTTCAACGTATTTCTGGAACTTCCTACAGGTCAAAAAACACTGAAAAGTTCGAATTCCAAGCTCTGCATAATCACCGAGTACTTCAAATTCAGAAGCTGATGATGATATTTAAAAGTGTTTCCTTCTCCAAACTGTGACGGCAGTTTCTGCGACTGCGTGCAGTGATGATTCCTACTGAGTGCCAAGCTAGGGGGAAGTCTTGTGACAGCCCAAACCGCTCAAAGCTATCACCGGAGCTTGAAACTTCAGGAGTAGTTCCATGCGAGCGGAAAGAGAAGGCGGGTAGTGTACTATCAGCAGACAATCCTTCAAAAGTGTTCTTGCTCAAAATGTCCGCTTTCGACCTCTTTACACCTCGTTCTTCAACGTTGCTTACGGTGAGACGATTTTTCCTTAATTTTTCGTAACTGCTTCGAAAAAACTGCTTGATTATTAATGAAAACGCATCCTTTCCGTACGCAATGTTCGCTGGTTACTTCCCGCGTTACTTTTTATTTGTTCGTAAAACTTATTTTGCGATATTTCCCACTGAATGGGCTACAGCAACCATACTGGAGTCAAATTATAGATAATCTCGGAAAACAGAGATATTTTCAAACGATCACGTAAAATTTTCCGACCAACTAAAACTAAAAATTCGCTTATAGGACGCGATACTTGAAGGTTGTCGATTTTGTGTCGTAACGTGACGCGCAAACCAACAGTGTTTCATCACGAAAGAAAACATATTTGTTGCAAAATGCATGCAGTGACAAAACGTTGTTCGAAACCGTGACATTTTGGAGGGAGTTTGGTGTGGTAAGAATTCCTAACACTGAAACATTCCACCTGCATCGCGTCTTGTGGAGCTTTAGAGTTTAGAACTTCAAGCTTTCGCTGGTCGCTTGCTAGTGCGTTTGGGTGCTTCGTGAGTTTTGAAAGAAACTTGTGTTTGAAACGATTCCCTTCACGTGTGATTTTGAACAAAGCGTTTATTCAGAAAAAAGTACAGTACAACATTCCTCCAAATGATTTTATTCTCGCTATTTATAAAGTGCATTTGCTCAAACATCGCACTTTTCCAAACTATCCGAAAGTTTTGCGTTTGCGTAAATGAGTGAAAAATGGGTCAAGACAGACATAAGTGTCTTTAAACTGTAACTGCTAATGATCCTTTTCTGAAGGAATGCTAATAATTTTTTTGGGATAACGTGATAAAAATTAAAGATTTACGTTGTTTAAAACAAACTCGTGCGTGGCGAACTTGGAAAAACGCAAGGTTTTCGAGCGAAATTGGCGTTTCTGTGAGATACTGTTTTATATTGAATTATATAACACACTATTTGTGCGCCTGTAATTGCTTTGTAACTTCCTGCATACGTTATTTAAGGATACCTCGTAGTAGTTTTTAATTGTAGCCTAAAGCTACACATGATTAACAACAAAATACCTGCCCTTGCTCTGCTATCAAGATCCTGCGTTTTCATGGGAAGAACGCACGAAACCTGTGAAAAACGACTAAATACCGGCCACGTGAAGAAATAACGTTTTCATAAATTCAACTAAAGCAGAGGTCTCGATCGCCTAGACATCATTACAACCGTGATACGGTCGACTGAATGTAGTTTTGCAATTTCACGCGACTACATCCTGCAGTGTCTCTGATGTTTTTTGTGGTTTGAACAGTAAAGCTCGTCTGAAGTATTTTCTGGTATTTTTCGCAGTTTCACGTTCGTGCTTATGTTGGATTACAGTAAAATCAGCATCGTTTGTTTTTTTCCAAACATTGATCAGTTGTTAATGAATAGTATTATATTGTGTGTACGGAATTTTCGCTGAAATACTTTTGCTTGTATCTCAAATGAAAACCATGTGTCGTTTTTTCTTGAAGTTAAGATAAAAATTCTTTTTCTGTTCGTGTGCATTTTTCCATGACTGCAAAAAACGCTCCTATATTTTCATTATTACGGATTTATTCATGCGAAAGTGATGGCACTGACCAACAGCTGATGTTTCATCAACTTCCAGAAGGGCAAGTAATCTGCTGGCCAGTCCATTAAACAAGTGCTTCTTTTTTCAACACGAAATTCTCATGATTTCGAAGCTTTACCACCGTTAAATGGATTTTGCCGGTGTCTTTTGCTTTTCATGGACGATGTCTTGTATTTCCGCACGTCTGTTTCTGCTGTTGCGCAAAATATTCACTGTTTCTGTAAAATCGATAAGGTTTCTTGCAACTAAAGTTTCCACAAGCATTAAGCAGCTGCCACACGCCACAAGGTGTAGCAAAATTGTTGCTTGGCCTGCGCATGAAATAGGTTGTATAGTTTCACTGTTCTGATATCAAATTACCTTCGAAATACCAGACGCAGTTACTGCATTACACCCGGACCAACCTCAGATCGACTGAATACATTCGGTATGTTCAACTGGAAAACGTTCATTCTTTTTTTGGTTGAAAACAGGTGATCTACAAATTGCAAGGGCTCATGTCACAGACTTGCTGAGCGAAAAAATCTAAATTGTCTCGATATGAGCGTGCACTCAAATACCAAACATCGGGTTCCTTCAAACAGCAACGCAGAATTACCAAACACGTTTGACAATATTCACTTCCAGCAAGCGACTGCAACGGTTTGGCCAGCATCAACACGAAGCTTGTGGATAGTTTCAGGTCACAAGAACGAAAGCCTACTTTTCAACTTCCCGTTCGGAGTTCTTAATTGCAGTGATCGTTGCTGCAGAAAACGAAGTTCAATACATACCGAAGTTTATTGACCATAGCCTGTTGCAGAGCGATACTGAGCGGTTAGTAGAATACAAAGATAACATGTTACGATCACAATGACTCGAAAGCGAGGTCATGTACGCGAGGCGCGAACGGGCGCATACAAAAACGCACAACCGCTGCAAAGCACTGACAATTTCGACAAACCACAAAGCGACACGTTTACCCTACACACGTCGCAACGTCGAATGTCAGCGAACAACAACGAAAAAAATGCGGGCTTTACGGTAGAGCTCAAAAAGCTATATACAAGAAATGTCACCAAGGTGGGTGGATCAGTGCCGCGTGTAAAAGGCACGTTGGCGAAACTGGCTTGGGTTTAGCCATTAAAGATTTTCCAGTTAATTGCAGCGAACAGGTAATTTGCTTCAGCACAGACAGGTTCAAAAAAGCTGTTCTGCTTAGTCAAAAGCCCTTTATACCTTTAATGGATACTGCGAACTTCACGTTCCAGTCTTTTGCAATGCCAAGCTGGTGAAACTGACGATCTTGAAGAGCAGCTGTGGTGTTAGCAAGAGATGCGGAAAAGCTTAACCACGACAGATTTTGAATTGAATGCACTTGTCATCTGGATTGTGCTTACTACAAACGACCAAAATAAAGTGACATGAGAAAAAGGAAAACAAAACGCCTATTTTTAAATACGCACGTTTCACATTCACGGCAGCCATAATGACCCACCGAAACTGGCATAAGCATGCGTTCGCGTCAAATATGTCTACAAGCATAAAGCTGCACGAAGAAAGAGCGCCTTGTATTGCATTTTGCTGTAATTCAGTCCAGATGTCGGGCGGAGAAAGGTTTTCTCGAAAGCTTTCTTACGAATAAAGTTTCTAATCGAGCCGCAGAACATGTGCGATGAGACAGAGGGTACGTATTTGCGAGCATGAGCCAATCTGCTACAGAGAGCAAGCGGCGAAATTCACAAGATTTCTCTGACATGTATGGCTGAGGAATTTCAGCGAATCAACTTTGCGTCAGTCACGCGATTACCGTTTGACCTGACCAGCTAAAGATGCTTGCGCCGGAACACACGAACCAAACGCGCAAAGGTAATGGCGTTACAGCTACTCCACGTCGCCAAACTTGGTCTGATTGCAAAAAATCTGGCTAACATTTCCCTATCAGCGGTATATTTTAGACTTCGCTATTGTACATATAATGTAGTACTTGCAAGCAAAGAAGCCGCACTGTTCACCATTTGGAAACGCGATATTTTCAACCTTAATCTTAAAGCAGCCAAAACAAAACGATATGAAATTCCGTTTCCTCATTAACGCCAAGCCAAAGCAAAACGGAATGAAATGCCAGGTGGACGAAGCCCATAGCAATTTGTAAATCTTTGCGGCGTGCCAGTAAATTGGACACAGCAGACTGTTAGGTACAGCAAGCCAGTACGTACACGCTATTGCGTACGGAAGTAACGTCGAGCCGTGGGTTGTAACAGAGGAATGACGCGCTTTGAACTGCAGGGCGATCGTGCGCCCTGTAGACATCTTGTAACTGCGCAGTGCAGCGCCGATACATTTTGCAAAGATTTCTTGAAAACGAATAACCTTTCCGCTCGTTTTATTTTCCCTAAAATATGTTCGAAAATACGCGAAGCTTCCGACGTAAGCAGCCTTTCAAATAAAACGATAGCCTTTTTTTCTCCGAAGAAAGTGCATAAAAGCCATCACTCGTCCGCGGTGGACTCTCGAACGAGAGGAAAAATTTACTTTCTGCTAATATTTCCCATACAAGAAAAGCGTTCGCCCATTTAGCTGTTTCAAGCTGATGACAATTTTCCGCATATCGTATAAGAAAACAGTTCATTATAAACAGCTTTGAGAATACGAAACGGGAAAAGAAATACCAACAAGCGATCAGTTTGGGGGGCGACATTTCAAAAAATGAAAACAATGGCATTCAGCCAAGGGACAATTACACGATTTTCAGTTTGCATCACTTGTAAAAAGCGAACGACACGCACGTCGCCATAGTTACGGTAAAGCGCTCGGGGGCAAACGCATTGCCATGACTTCAGAAACATTTGGTCCAAAACAGAGGGGTCACTCGTGGGGTGAGCGTTTGCGCAATGCAGCCGAGCATCAGCTGGGTGCAGCCCCAACACGCCATCTAGCGGCTAGGCGGGAAGACGCGCGTTCTTGTGATTCGCACACACCGGCTTGTCGTCCACGGCGTAGAAACCGGCGTTCTTCAAGTCGCAGAGGCAAACCTGTGGTCGAAAAGCAAAGGGTAAGAAATGTTCTTATTTCTTGAAATAAATCTGAACATTTCGAATTTACATTTGTGCGATATATTTGCGTCATTTCGCACACCAGCGCTTTCGAAAAAAGAACGATTTCGGCATTTTTGACGATCGTCGTATCTCAAGTGAAAAATGCTAAAATTCCGTTATTTGGCAAAGGAATAAAGGACGACGTAGGTGAGCTAGCGACTGCGCAGTGTCCCTTAAGCGTATCGGGTTGGTTGCGATGCCGAAAACTAATGCTCAGGAAACGCAACACTTCGAAGTGGGATAAGTCAACAAAACGCGCAAATTTATTCAAGTCTCAGCGCCAATAACACTATCGTCAAAACTCGTATCAAAAACATGTGTTCGAATCCGCTGCTGGCAACATGGAGGGAACCTGACCGCTGTTCACGTTGAGACTGGTTAACAGCACTGGCGGATCCAGGTGGGACGATTGAGGCGATCGTCCCCCCCTAAAACCTACGAAAGTAACTTTCTCCACCATGATTTTGTACAATTCGAAAAACAGCATTCGCGATGCAAGGCTATTCTGTCGTCCATTGTTTTGTCACAGCTGTATTGTGAAATCTGCTTCACTCTCTTGGTACAGTGCACTCGTAATGCGACTTGACTAGTAAATGAACTCGTAATGAGACTTGACTACCAAATATTACTGAAGTCGCCCCCCTAACCTAACTGGCTGGATCAGCCACTGGTTAACAGGTTGTTAACAGCAGAGTTGTAAGTCGGGCCGGATTCGGGCGTAAGTTTGTCAAAATGTTTCGTGCCCATTTCGGGCCTGCATACAGAAGTATTTTATACCATTCGAAGTAACGATTTTTTTCTTTTTTGAAGTACATTTGTTCTGCTCACTGCGGTGACTTCCGTGAGTGAAGTGGTTGTGATTTTTCTTCAACTAATTATATTTGCAAGCACAGCTGCATTCATTTGGTCTCTGCTCGGGTTAGTGTCACACTCTTTATTACAAGGCGACAGCGGTTAGGAAATTAACATGCGATGGCGCTGCGTCGAAAAGATCAATCACTTACGCGATTCTTCGCTTGTGTTTGGGAATGATGGCCTGCAATCCGGCTTTTCATGCCCATAGCGCTATCCTAAATAGTTTTTTTTATGCCTATAGCGCCATCGTTGATAGTTTTGTGGTAGTCTTTTTTATGTTGAGAAACATCACATTCCGCAGTATTAGCATTGACTAACAAGCTGAGTTTGTGCTTGATTAAGTTAATGTTGTGGTCAAGGTGACTGCTATTGTCGGTGTGATAAAACCGTGTACCTGCAGCTACACCCGCACACTACATTTTTGATACCGACATGATGGCTCCACATCTGAAAATAAACTTTATGGTATAGAGATTGACTGTGGAAAATTTCGTGCTTTTATCACGATTTCCACTATTCTTCAATTATACAGAGCTTTACTGCTATACTATTGCGCATATGTTGACTGACTCACTCGTTACATTTGGCTTTCGGGCCAAATCGGGCTTGAAAAATAAATGTCGGGTTCGGGCCGGGTTCGAGCTTCAGAATTAGCCCGTTTACAACTCTGGTTAATAGCCACCATTAACTTAAAATCTATGCGCAATCTGTGACCTAACCAGGTCATTTTCAGCTTTCGGGAATAGCTTTCACAGTTGTCAAAAGCAATTATTGCAACCAGGTTCGGTTTCAATAACGGCGAATGTCTCAAACATCAGTAGCATCCTATATACATTACAAACAACCCATCAATCAGTCATCAACACTTATACTTAATACAGCTGCAAATTTCTCGGAATCTTCTTCACGTAATTTCGTATATTTGAAGGAAAAAGGATAATTCTCAACATTTCATTGCAGCCTGATGTATAATTCCAAACTTAACTGATAAGCAGGGCAACCAATTTTTTGACCTAAAAACTTAAAATTTGGACTTTATATTTTACAAATTTTGACTTTATTTTTACCTATAAATCTTTTCTGGGTTTGCAACTGCAAAAGAGTTCAGCTTTAGGTTTTCAGGTTAAACCAGAAGCATAATCATGCACTCCATGATTCGAAATTTAAAAAAATTGGTTGTTTAATGGGGATGATATATTGATAAGGAGATTAATAACTACACTAGGGTCAAACCTGAAAACATCATACAGTTGAAACACTATACGCATGATGGATTGAGCATTTACCCAACCAAGTACTGCAAGACCACGTTTCTTGCCTTATCACGCTTATCCTACATAGTATTCAATCGTCCAGCAGTGGGCAAAACAACATTATTACGTCAAAAATCCCAGCAAACCCACTTTTATTACAGAATTGCAACAAAACTTGCGACAGCATATCAATATCTGTTGTTGCAATTTCAATAAAATATCGATAACGAGAAAAAAACTGTGTTGCATGAAAAGTTTGACCCAACGATAAATTTTGACCTAATGATGAATTTTGATTTTTTTTGACCTAATAACTTGGGACTCCCCTACAATATGAGCTTGAAATTTGGTTTGTGGACCTTTCATAAGCTTTGAAAAAGGCAGAAAAAATTTGACTTCATTGACTTTTGGTTGCCCTGCTGATAACAAACGAACTCTTTACTTCAAACTTACCAACAGGTAGAGACGGCATTGGGTAATGGCGTTTTAAACCCTGTTTGAAAAGTTCCTTGGACAAACAAAACCCAACTGCATTTTTGTCTCAAGCAGAAGTTCATTACTTATATTCTGAAGTCTTTCCGATGACTTCGCCAAAGTCAAATTTCTGAAACCGAGTATTAGATCTTGGACATCCCTTTTTATCCTTCAGTAACTTATTTTGGTGGGCATACCTGCTTACCGCTGTACAAACAGTCAGCATTCCTCATTTATTTGTTGCCAACTATCACTTGACGCTTTCAACGATCATCGTTGACAGCATGAGGTCAGTACCGCCTTCCACAAGTCTGTGCGCCAGCGAAAGAAATGCCAACAAGCCTTTCGCAACCACCGGGGTTCGTGATCACGGCATAATAAAAATAAGATAATTACCAGCTGGTACCTGAGGGCGTCACAGGAAACGCTAGGGGGGGAACGTGTCTTCGAAATTCACCTTTCGGCGGCGCCAAAACACCGTATTTTGTGAAGTAAACAACACGCCCTTGGCAACGCTGAGTAAAGCAAAAGATGCTTTGGCCCAAGTAAAGGAGACTCTCGCGACGCTACAGCTGGTCATAGAGCGACCGTGAAAACTGTGCTTTGCAAAACTCCACTCACCGTGCAAATGAAGCAGGTTTCGTGCCACTGCGCTTTGATGGCTTCGACGTAGTGGTCGCCTGCTTCGATCGGGAAACCGCAGCCTTTGCACATAGTGCTAAAAAGTCGATTGTAATCTGAAGGAAAGAAGAAGACGTCGTTGTATGAACCTTTTCCACAGCGGTTCCGTAGCTGTAGAGCGTTAACTTGTCTTGCTTGATAACTAACCCGAACTTCTGCGCAAACAATGGCGTGCCGCGTCTCTGCTGACTTTTAATTGCGAGTAATTGAAGTTTCTGCGTTTCAGTTAGAAGTGCTTTGTAAAAAAGACCGCGCCAAAAGTCATGCTCCACTCCGAAACAACCTTTCGTGATGATAAACGAGGCTGATGCGCAAGAAACGCGACCTTTCATTCGCCACCTCCTGCAACTCGAAATATTAAGTTCTGCGGAGGTGCGCAGCGCTTCAGCTGCGCGAAGTTACAGGAAACAAACCGTAACGGTCGTGAGCGACTCGACGTGTGTCGGAAGGCTACATGCATTTTAAGTGCAGCATGACCGGAAGTCCGCAAAGCTGGTGAACGTCGCTGCAACAACACGTCGCCAAACCTGAACAAGGATGGCAGTCCACAACCGGCAACAGACCTACAAAACATATCTAAAAGTGCTGCCTAACAATCGAGTAGCGATCAACAGAGAGGCGATTTACTGTTAGAAACGACCCGGGTGTACGATGAGACTCGTCGAATCTAGAAAGAAAGCTTCAAGTTTCAAACGCTGCCGGAGGTAACAAAGATAATGACTCGCTCGCGCCCGTCCGTAATCCCATAAGCACTCGACAATTCTTACATTAGACCTGTCGCCAAAAGAAAATCAAAATATGCCTAGGTTCGTGCAATTTTGTCCCACCTGCTATGCAATACGGCTTGTCGTGTTCCATATGGAAGACCCCGTCGCGGAATGGTTGCTGACAAGCTGTGCACACGAAGCAGGTCACGTGCCAATGCTGATTGAGAGCGTGCATCACTTCCTGTTACCATAGAAACACGCATAAAGCATATAGCGGCTGTAAGCAAAACATCCAACCGCAGCCGACGGGAAATGCCAGGATCGTTTCCACCCCTTGAAACAACTTGCCATTAATTGTTGTCAATACGAATAAACTGAAACGAGCGCATAATCTCAGCTAGTCACACATTTTCAAATGACGCGTGTTTTCATGATATTTGACCCGCCCACCTCGTTTTCGTCATTGATACTAGTGTTTGACTAAGGTTTTGAGCGAGATTCTGATACACTCTTGTCTTCGCCATACGTACCGCCTTCGGCAAATGCAATTGAATTTGCTTGCTGGTGAAAGCTTATTCGCTGACAATGAGAAATTTCAAAATGTCAGTTGCGTTCGCCGCGCAATTTCACACGTCAACGCCCCAGTGTTGTAAGTGTGCGTCTGTACAGCGACATATTTCACTGTTTTTTGATTCAAGGGTTCTTATCGAAACAATTTAGTGAAAAGGCCCATACCGTCAGCTTCTCAAAATCAAGTGTTTAACCCACGACTGCTTCATGCGACCTTTCGTGAGCGGCGTTGTTATTAAATTGCTGAACAATGCCAGAGACCCGTTGAGCGCTCTGCAAACCGGAAACGGAAACGTGAGCGCAAGTCTCACACTATCTTTTCTGCAATGCACGTGCCTGCGTTCAATGACGACAACACGTGTTCTGAAATATTTTGAACAGCTTGAAATGTCCCACAGAGGTGTAGCAAGACACGCAGGTCAGGATTAACCACATACGCCAGGCTCAACTGTTTAGCATCGGGTCTATCGATCCAGATACCGGCATTTTTATATCGATCACGTGTTTGTTACTTTTCAATGCAACAAGCGCTTTAACGAAAGGTGGCAAAAAATTACGGGCAAGTTGTCGGCTTGTTCAAATATTTGTAACCTCCGGGCCCTTAAGACGAAACTTCCAGCAGAAAAAAGTAAAACCATGAAAAATTGAGAGTATAGCTCTTGACGTCTTGCCTTATGGCAGTGGTTCTCAAACTTTCGTGAGGCCTGGCCCTCTTCTAAGTTTAACTGGCGAATACTTAATACCCCGTGACACTTGGATTATGCAATATCACGGCAAAGCTACCTAGTGAAAGCCTCTGCCCGTGGCCCCCAGGGGGGGGGGCGAGGGCCGCGTTTGAGAAACACTGCCTTATGATATGCTTGAAGCTCATTGCTGGCTCAATGAATTAAAGTTGTGTTTTGAAACAGTGACGTACCCCGACTATCTTGTTGTGGCAATTCGAGCATGTCTTCGCAAAGTAGCGCTCGTAGCAATTCGAACAGTACCGTCCTCCCTCTTCCTCAATAAAACCGCATTCCTTCAGAGGCCGGCGACAGTTTTGTGACGAACACACGAACTCATCAGGGTGCCAATTCTTTCCTTGCGCAGTCAGGTAGGGACCCCTGAAAAACCGCTGTTTGTGAAGATCTCCAACCGCGTAACTTAGCTTGATGCAGCACCTTACCTTTTCGGCGCCAACAAAAGTGCTGTGCGTTTAAGATGTCTAATACGGGTATGCGTCATAATTAACGCTTTGGTGTTTTTAACCAGACTTTGTCACAGCTTCCTCGCGTCTACATGCGAAAACTCGCCGCTTCTTTACATTTGCCGACCACTGTCACGTTACAACGTGCGGTCGTTTCTTTTCGGAAATCAATTAGTTAAAGGTTAACCACCAAACGTTGAAGGCAAGTCTGAAGTCGACGCGCTTTTATCAGCCTGGCGTCTTGCATACACTTTTGTCAGATCTAAAAGTCTTGCACATGTGTGGCAACACGGCCTGGCATCAAGTCACCTGATCTGTTTCTTGCAGCCCTCGCACATCAACTCCTGAGTGCTCTCGCTTACGTTTGAGACTGGGACAGTGACAGAGGGTGGAGGTGGCAAGTCATCGTTCTGCTGCGATGCATCTGTAGTCTGTTGAAAGTGAAGTAAATGAAATTCGGTTTCATGCGTCGTGCAGGCGCAAACACATAAGAGCCAAAATGCGATTGCAACGAGCGATAGCAACTGCTCCATGCAAGTCGTCGCAAACGGGTCACGAAAGTACGGGCTCGCCCTACTATAAACAAAAACACGAGTATATAACAGGTAACCTAAAATCGATATCGTGCAACATCATCTGCTCCCACTAAACAGCATTGTCTGTTTCGACCACATGGTAATTTCGGACTTGCCTGTATCAGTGCTGAGGGCGGGGGAGGAGGTAGAAAATCGTCGTTCCTCTCTTGCGGCGGAGCAGGTCTGCTGTAAGATGATGGCTGCCACGTTTTCGGCTGAAAGAGGAAGGCAGATAGTGCTGAACTATACGCACAAGCCGTGAGCGCATTGCCATTTTTTGATAAAACGGATGGTGAAATTACTGCAAAACGCTTTAGTTTAGGGGTTTCCAACCTTTTTCTGACCATAAATAATGTATAAATATATTTCCTTTTTCTGACTTTCAGCATTTCGACTGATGAGAATGTAACCCTAAAATGTCTTATGAAAAAAAAATTTTGTAAAGTAACAAAAATTTCACTGATTTTTTAATAGAACTTTTAGAATTAAGAACTATACAGGTAGACTCCATTTTTATATGTCAAAGTTAATATATTTAGCAATAAGGATATCATGATTATTGACAATAATATTAACTTACGTGTGTATAAACATTTGGAAATAAATAATGCACAAATATATTTTCTCTTTTATTGCAAATCTTAAATGTACCCTTTCAGAATAGGCAAATGTACCCCTAGGCTTACATGCACCCCAAGTTGAGAACCCTCTGTTTAGTGGGTCAAAAACTTTCTGTGAAGCGAGCGTGTTGAGATGTGTCATCGAGCGCTTTGCTCTTTTCACGTCCTTGTCCATCTTTCTGCTGCCTGGCCACCAGCGTTCATTTACTTTGTTAATTCGCAGTAAGCAACAAGATTATGCAGTGTAGCGAGAGAACGTATTTCTTATTCTAAACTTTTGTCACAATGCGCCCTGCGATTTTATCTATCAAACTGACAATACCGAAAGTTGGGAGTTTCCTGGAGTAAAGTCAAGGTGGAAGAAAGGAAAACATCACGTTAAAATTACTGCAGCTCCATGAAGGAACACGAGCGGAACGTTGTTTCCAAATAATTTACAGCAATTTATCAAGCGCTACTGAGCTTCCTTGCTGGCTAAACCTCTGCGGCAGCACGGATGTAACATAAACAAGATCCTGTAATTGTTACCTGCCAATTCACGTGTTATACGTAGACCATTATAGGGTCTTCTCCATCTGCAGATCACACACGTAGCCAGACCAGGCGTAGCCGCAATAAATATTTCAAAATCTGATTTACAATCTCGTAAATGTTTTCACGCGCGAAGGCAATGATTACATGCGTGCACAGGTAGACCCGTTCTTGCCAACATCCACGAGAGAGCCATGTTTTGCAAACGTCTGCAGAAACAGCAATAACGCTGCTCTTTTTAACCAAAAAAACTGGTCAAAAACGGTAGCAGTTGTGCTTGCTTTCGTGCTGTAGATTCACCTGATGTGTCAAAGACATGGTGGAAGCAATAAAGTCTCCTGCAGCCTGATACCATTAAGTTATTTGTTTATGCATCTGAATGCATACATTGACCGCTCGCAGCGTGCGGTATTTGTAAGTTATGTGTAAGTGTGTGGACGAACTACAGTAGGATGGTGGAGACAGCGGCACGAAGCGATGTTGTCAAGCACTAGTCTGATTTACAATCTCAGACTGCGTAGTACGGAATGTTTTGGTCTAATTTAGCGCAGCGTCTCAAAAGACAATTACAAGTTCGAATGGTTAAAACATTGGGCTCAGAAAGCTCTCGCAGATTCAGTGGTCAATTGGGTCAAATCGCACAACTGCTGTTCCCCAGCATGAATAATGACTGTAGTTTCAAAGCAGAGATTTCAGTTCATTCATGAAAAAAACGTTTGCAGCGAGGCACATACAAACTGTACCAATAATCTAATCGAAGTGACAACTGACAATTTGTGTAAGTATTTCGCGTTAGCGCACACTATCCGCGGTAAACCATCGTTACGCATCGCCACTTTACTCTTGGTGAGGACCTGAAAACGACTGGAACTCTATGCTACCATGCCAGCGCGTCATTGAGCAAGTCTGGAATTTCAATGTACATGTAACGATTAGTCATGAACCGTCGTCACAGTGAGGTGTGCAGTTAAGCATCCTCAATCTTACGTTAAGTACTGGCCGTGGAAAATGTGAATGATGACCTGGTCTGAAACAGTTTTGAGAGGTTTTGGTTTTAGGAGAATTGGTTAGTTTTGGCCCCTATCCTGAGCATACAGGTGTCGGTAAGACCACTGGCACTGAAATATTATATAAAAATTCATCTTTTGTGCAGACTGAGGTAGACCTTAATTTTCGTTTGTTAATTTACAAGCAAACCTCTAGCATCACATTTGCAATTAAGCACGTGACATATTAGTTGCAAATAAGCGTTCACGGGCTGCCACCGGTAGCCTTAAAATGCGTACGTTCGCACAAGTTTGTAACGTCACTGTCGTTCTTTCATGCGTTTGCTTTCGGTTCCCTCTCACATATAACTCACCACGGACCCGGCAGTTGAGCCTTTTTTGTGAGCTATGTGGTACCCAAGACGCGGCTTCGTCGTTGGGAAAAATGTGTTTTAATCAGCGACCGAGAGTCATCACTGCGGCTTCCTACATGCATCATGGGAAATGGCAAAAAAAGTTGCCAACTTTCATCAGTCTTTGAATGTGGTTTCCACGTCCATCAACACGGAAGCCACGAACGTTTCAGCAGTGGCGACCAATCGATGTTGCGGAGCTGTGAGGACGGGACCAATCTTGATTTTTGATGTACGTGTGTGAGTTTGTGATCGTGGGTGTGGTTGACGCGGTTCGAGCCATTTACGCAATGTGCTGCACGAAACATTGGCTAGCATTTTAACAAAATTCCTTATTCGGGAAAGTTTACATACGTTACTGGCATGTGAATAATTCTGCTGTTTTTTATAGGCTGTGGTGCAACTTCTAGTTGACTGGTGGCAGTTGACGCTTTCTATGCCAGAGCTTTTACTGACAAGGTCAGATGCGATTTTTTTGTAAGACAAAGAGCCACTCTGACTAACATTCAAACACCATTGGCACAAGCTTGCAATATCGCAGCAACCTAGAGGAAAACATACTTTGAATGACAAGTGATTTACAACAGGCGTTTGATTCCCATTCAAAGCCCTTCGTGTTTTTAATGTTCTGCATGATTTTATGAAATTATCGGACTGCTTACGTGAGGAAACTATTGAAAATTATAAAATAAATGTTGCAGCTCTGAAATAAATCTGCAAAAGCTTTTTGCGAAAGATTAAACCAAACGACAGAACAAGGCTTGAAATCAACAATTCAATTTCACAATTGAACCATTATCCGGTTACTGATTTTTCAGCACAAGAAAAACAAAAACATATGTGTAATTTGATCCATGCATTCCCACACCCGCTGCTTTCCGACTTACCATAGGTGCGTTTACAGTAGAGGTGCAGCTGGGTTTCGACTGAGGAGGGTTGTAACTTTGCGTAGGTTTTGGAGCGGCAGGAGGGCTGGTTGTTTGCTTCGCACCCGGCCTGCACAACAAGCAAACGGTCAACGCAGGTAAGCTACTGCCGAACAACGTTCGCCTAACGTTCTTCATAAGTTCAAAAAGGATCCACAGCGCAGCACGCACATACCACGCAGGTAATCGTGTCTCATAAGAATTTTTTGAAACCACAGTACGATGACAACAGTAACTGCTAGTTGTCGCCGACTGCTCCAGCCCGGGTCAGGGACAGATTTAGGAACGCTGGGCCCTAGGTCATCTTAGTTTTTGGGGCTTCGCGTAGGTGTGTCCTATTTGGTCGCTTGTCTTAAAACCATGAAAGTATGCCCTCTTGTGTGTAGTGCCCCTTCAAAATATATCTATTGTGATGCCGACTTTGGTTCTACGCATGCTTTAGATATTCATCAGAAATTAAAGCCTTTCTTACATTCTTCTCAAGAACAAACGGCAATGCGATCTTTTCTTGGAATTTATAGCTCTTTCGTGTAGTTCAGAAGTTCTCTTCGTTGAATTTCCGTGATTTCTAGCGATTTTTGTAGGTTTATTTTTCTGGTATATACATTTTCATGCAGGACCGTGTTGCCGCCCTCAGAAATATCCTCTAGTTGTTGATCTGATGAGCTGTACGTAAATTCGTTTGTTATAGTCACCGCATATTTTATGGACCAAACAAGCACAATCCATTCAGTGGACACAGGGTTTATTTACGCCGTTTTTAAGTTGTCATTTTCCAATCAACAGAAAATATAGTGTTTTGATCCCCCATGCCATAGGATGATGGTACACATCATGAAGACAAGTTTCTTGCACAGCAAAGTATTTTTTGCAACACCCACCGCCTCAGTTAACCATATGAAGTAAGCCCAAACTACTGTGGACACATTTCTCCAAGTAAAATTCACGAGACGCTGTTCTACCTGGTTTAATTAACATTTAGAGCTTCAACAAGCAAGCTCTATATACTGGCTATCTAGTTGGAAACAACCAAATGTAGATCCGCATTAAACACGCTATAATTTTGCCTTCTATGGCTCATTATTTTAGAAACAGTGCAATTTAGAAATCGTTCACTACTAGAGACCACCGTGCTGCAGTGGCTGGGGTTCTAGTTCTAGACGTTTGTTTTTTCGCTCGTTTCAAAGTAAATAGTGAAGTTATGCCTCTGCGCAGTTTCGCAAATTTTAATGAGCCGTCATAGGAAAGTTTCGCGGGGCCCCAAAATCGCGGGGTCCTAGGCCATGGCCTATGCGTAAATCTGTCACTAGCCCGGGCCCACGTTTTTTTTTCAGTCCGAGCTCGAAGAGAGCAAACCGAAATTTAGCTGGGACTAGGAAATGA
>JGI24021J15306_10001199_pt1 | contig 24436 bp, 15 predicted proteins | sample Ectturendosymbi1_FD_15306 | JGI IMG/M metagenome (IMG submission 15306) | reverse complement strand
TTTGGAAAATGTGCTCAGTGAATAGAAAACGTTGATTAGACTTAAAAAATTGTTGAATTTTTGGAATTCGATTCAAATGAAGAAACGTTCCCCCCATCCCATGATATCCCCTACTGCCTCCACATTTGCAACTCTGGCTACGGGCCAGGGTGTTCAAAATAAAAAAAGAAGACAGAACTAGACGTTCATAAGTCAGAAAAGCGTCGGCATTACAGTGGGGGCAACCTTTATTGCATTTACAAGCCCTTGTGTGGCCCACGAGGACATTCACAGGCCAGTTCTTCGCCCTTTTACTCGTAGTGCATTGGATGCACTGCATCCGACAGAAAAACTTTTTAAAAACCAACGAATCTGAGAAAAGATCTCTTAAAAACTTTGAAACCTGCAGTACAGTATATTCGTGCAATGCAAATTTTTTCTGCCCATAGTATATTCTGCTGAGCTGTTGGTGCTGCGGCCATTGACGTTGCTTTTCATCACATTACTTCTTTTATCTCCTATGAAGTAGCGGCTCAGAGCAGACGGCTTCCCTCAGAAAATGCAGCAATTTTTTCGTGCAGTTTTAATTTCAGTCGCTTCATATCAAAGCATTGCCGACAGAGATTTTTATTCGTGGCTTCGAACCCTTTTAACATTGCAAGGGGTCTTTTGATAAGGGCAACAGACGTTCCCTATACAAAGTGGTTTAAAAGGCCGCTTACAGGTGAGACAAGGGGGTGAAGTCCATCAGCCGCGTCTAGATTGTCTATCAAAGCTGATTTTGCTGCTTGCTTTACTCGAACTTCCCTTCATCTTCGTTTTCTAAACGGAACAGTTTCACAAAAAAATGAAAGCACGCAAAAGCGAATCACTCTCGAGGGAAGTGTCATCGGGAGACAGGACTTCCGAATGTGAGATAACAGCATGGGGAAGAGTTGCTGATTTTTGATAAAACAAGCCAAAAATTTTGATGATGATTTTAGTTTCAGCTAGCATTCGGCAGTATTAAGATGTTTAACTTACTAAAGATGCGCGTTTTACAAGTTGATTCAAAGCGTATTTATTTTGCATTGCTGATATGCAATACCAGTTCAGTATTGTTAACGGAGGAAAATTTCTAAAGTTAGCTTTTGAAGTAGCTGCTGCAGTCAAATCATCTGCACCGGTTTTCCTCCCCAGGTTACAACGGACTTCTTGCAAGCAGCAACGCAGGCGAACATTGAATGGTTCAGAGAAGCCTGAGGTATAGATCTGATTTGCAGTGGAGAACTGCTCGTCACTTCCCGCTGGTTCAACTTGCCTCAACTCGCCACCGTTTGAAATTCAAAACGCTAAAACCCAATGAGCGAAAATCGGTCATACGTTTTATTAAGCGAGTATCTTCTCAAACTTAATTATGAAGGATTAGTTAGGTTTTAGTGATGATAAAATATCATAAACATTTTCATGTTTTTTACATTCATCTTTTGTTTATTTCCTTTTTCCTTAAGATATGCATTTTTACTTTGGAAAAAATCTGAAAATACTTTTATTTGCTGAGAAGATTGTTTGAATATACTAGCGATATCATTTTTTGCTTAAAGTGAACAGCATTTTCGGCGAGAGCCGGGGACAGTTGCGCTCCTGCGCCGCTATTCCCATCTGTAACTTTGCTTTCATGGAACATTTTACCCGGGGTCGAACTTAGCATTGTTGACAGCTAGAGGAGCAAAACACCAAAGGGAATAACTCGAACAGGGTAGTTGGAAAGCATTCCAGCAGTTTTTCTACCTCATGTCATTTTGCATGTGGTGGACAGCATGCTACGATAAAAATTCGGTGGGCAGAAAATTTCAGTGAAAGTTCCTGTTATAGGCCAAGGTTTTTCTTTCATTTATCCATAGGGGTGCATTTGGTGACATAGCTACCACTGTCTATCCGAATTCATACAGGGTAGGAAAAGGGGTGCCGTCTGTACACACCCTTGTCTGTGTCCAACTCCCACTGCGTACGGTGCGATTGAAGGCTAATTTGCGAGTTGTGAGCAAGTACGCAGTGCCGTGGTAGCCACCAGTGAGTGAGCAATCGATGACGTAGTCGTTTAATATTTTGCAAAGCTTTTATGTAAGACCCGGTCATATAGGTCGACGAGCAAGCGTACAAACTCCAGTGCAGAGTAAAGATTTAGGCCTTTGCAATCCTGTACGTCCAACGGCGGTTTCAGTTGGGATACTGTGCGAGGTATCCTTGCAATCAAGTATGCGTGGGTAAATCCAAGTTTTCGTTTTAAACTACCAAACGTTTCCCTTTCAGGAACTTTTAGAAAGGCATTAACATTTGCAAAGTAAATCTATAATGTCTGGTCATTTGTATGTGACAAAGTCAAAAACATTATTTGATACTGTCGCACTAGTTCAGAAGCGAACCCTTTCAAATTTTTGTTTATTTCAGGTTGTTTCATCGTATCTAAGAAAACTTTCCAATATCAAACGCAACAAATTTTTGCCTCAGTTCTAGCTTGCAGCGTGTAATTTCGTAGAATCTATTTGAACCTGAAGAATTTCAAAATAAATAACTGGAGCAAGGCAAATATTATTTTCGTACGTTAACGATTACATTCAGGGAAGGCGACAATCTCGCAGACTCGAGAAAAGCATGCATATTGCGAAACCACCACAGCCCCGCGGTTCAGGGACATTCTGCCGCGTTCTCGAGGATGTGGCCAGACGTGCGCAGTCGTCAGAGCTGAGGCACTGCGAGGTTGATTTCAAGTTAAGAATTTGTCCAGAGGACCTTCATTCAAGCTGCGTTTACGTGCGGTGCTAGGATCGGATTCTAAACATGTCGACAATTTTCATCCGACACCCAACAAGGAAACTCTAGCAAAAGAACGAACGCCTGTTTTCAAATTCAAAAGTTTCACTCTTAAGCTTCATTAAACTATTCACACTTTTGCACCAAATAGTAACGAAAGTATGGAATGGGCTCGATTTTAATTTTTTGACCTCGGCGAAACGCAGGTGCAGACCCCATTCCTGCCAGGGCCTGTTGTGCGTGAAAGGTATCAAACAAGTGAACCATCACTGTTTGTGCGACAGAGCTCAAAGTAAACACAAGCTTCACATGCCAGCTTACGTGGCAACCTGTATTTGCTAAGAGCTCTTGTACGTTTGGTGAAGTTATTCTGGCCTCGATGACAGCCTCAAACTCATGTACTCGAAAGACGATCAGCGTTTGTTGCACAATACGGCATTTGTTTGAACAGTGTGGTTTAACCTCGTTGCGGCAGCACGTTGCACGCGAGACGGAAGGTCAAATCAGAGATGAACAGATTGTGAAAAACTATCAAGTCATATTACCTTTCGATTTCTCGCAATTTTGGTGCAGATAGCGGGAACTGACCTGTTCGCTCGACCGAAACTCGCCGGTGCGGTTGTGGATGATCCAGGTACCTCGAGAAGAAGTCTCGCAGCGGCTGACGTCAGACGCTCGGCTTTTTAGTACCTGGGTTGTTTTGGCTTGAATGACATTCGGCAGTGCGAGTCTCAAGCATCGTGTCGGAAATCGACAAGAAGGCCCTTGTCGAACAAGCTGTCTTGCGCTGTCAACGCATTTGAAATGCATCTGTCTCAGTTGCGCCGACGAGTTGCTGAAGAAGTTGACGTTTTGAAATCAGCCAGCCAACAAGATTTGTTTACATTGCAGGCGAATCCGATACTTTACGTAGCACGAGGTTTTGAAAAGAATTTGCAATTTTACTGCTCTTGCTTGCGAAAACTGCACAGCTGTAACATGTGCAACGATTTTGAAGTCACTGTCATCAGCCACGACGACAAGCATTCCCGCCCTGAATGCCCGCGCTGCAAGAAGGCCGGCAGTTTCAAATCAAATCTAGACTTCGCGAGCTGCTTCTACTTGTATTTCTTGGGTAAGTACCAACGATCTGAAACAACATTCTTTTTCATTGTTGACTGAAATAAAAACCTGACGCTGAATGGAATGTGACGTAGTGGTCACACTTGGAGAATTACATTTCGTCAGCGCGGCCTTTTTCTCTCCATTGCTGTGCGGTGTAACTAGGCGGGCTTTAGCAACTAGCACGAGTGTTCTCGTTTTAAGAGTGTCGAGTGTGCTCTATTTCGGTGCTCATCAGATCTGCTTCCGCTTGACGCCCACGAATAAAGTTGAATGCGACTGTACGAGCCGCTTCATGGGCTGCGAATAGTTCGTCCCGGTCGCAGCCCACGCCCCACGCTGGTTTGACCTTCCAACTTTTCCTGTGTGATGTAAGGAGCACCACACGCGCAGCTGCAGCCTGCTTGCAAGGGCAAAAGCGCTGGCGGCAGGCCAGACGCTGTTGACGTCAAGAGATCTGAAAATTGTTCTGTGAGAGTCTTGTGCGTGTTGCTTCTCCCTGGCAGCCAGTGTAGTTACGCTACAAACGAGTCAAGCCGCATTTTTCTTTTCTCGCCCTTTTACGCAATATCGAAACGACGAACTTCCTACAACACAAGACGTCATGCTCACCCTAGGCGTTGGTGATTTATCGAACTTGGCCTTTTTGTGTTTCACAGCTTTTTGCGTCTTCTCTTTCGCCTCGGGACAAGAAATATCTGCAGCGGAAGGCCTGCGCGTTAGCAATGACGTCGCAAACGTCTCTGCCGCAAGTCTCTTGCAGTCAACCGAAGTGTTTCAAGAAAATGTCAACGAGTACGGCCAAGGTAAGAACTGAGGTCACTTGTGCGCCAATCTGGAACGATTGACCACACGCATGTGCAGTATGGAGCGTGAGCTACGTAGTCGCAAGACCTCTTGCGCTTATCCGACGTAACCAGCAGCAACACTGGCGGCTTCGCCAAATCTTGCCTGCCCAAGTCAAACTCAATCTGTGTGATTTTTTTTCAGCAGCGCCCAGAGTGTCGGAGCTTCGCGGCGGCAAAAGAACGAGATGCCCGAAAAAGTGGCGCAGAACGTACTGCATGAACCAGGGCAAATGCCGATGGATCACGGACTTGAACGAGCCAGCGTGCAGGTGAGAGAGCGTGATGTGCCGAGTGCAACAGACGTTTCAGTTTCAGTGTGATATGCAACAACTCAGTTGCTCATTCACTGCCACAGAGCTTGTTTGGGTTTTTCAATGAATCTGGCGGCAACACTGCGTAGAAGCTGCTGCCTCCCCGGCTTTATGTTCCAAAAGACGGGCTCGCAGCATGAACGCCTCGGTCAGTCGAAAATTTCTTTTGAACGTTAAAATGTTTGCCATGCGTAACAACCAGACATGAGGTCAGCCGCTAACGAGAGAATAAAGGAAGTGTTTTTTGTGTGCGGTGCTGTTGCTCTGGAGATGGACTTACGTGACAATCAGTGCTTTTCCAAGCGGTACCGGTTGATGTGGTGGTGGTGAGCCTGTTTGAACTCAGCTCTTGACGTGGTCACTCAGCGTCAAAAGCGGAAGCGTCTTTAGCGTTTCTACATTTGTCGTTTCAAAAAGAAATGTACCTAAGCGGGCTTTTCAGACGCAGCGACGTGGAATGATGTCACCGTGATATTTTCGTTTGCGTTTATAGGAAGGCTCAACTTTTACACTAATTTGCAGATGCAGGCCGGGATGGGAAGGCGAAAGATGCCAGAAGCCGACGATTCAGTTAGTCGGATCGCCAGATCAGGAAAAGACAAACGTAATCATCGCCGTCGTCGTAAGTGTGTTCGGACTCATGGGTGCTCTGACCCTTTTCTGCATCTGCTGGAGGTGAGGTTCTCGACATTGATCACGTGACATTGATCACGTGCTAGGATTGATAAAATGTTTAGTTTTACTCACATTGGTTTTCTGCGCATGCGTTTGTAGGTTGCTGAGTAACTCGGGTGTTTAAATTTGTTTTAAAAATCTGAGGTGGAACTTCAAATGAATGTAATGAATCTTTAACATTATCGTAAGCAGCTCGAGCGGTGTCTGAAGTTTGGTGTGGTTAAAGGTATTTGTTTGTTTGCAGGAGGTACAAAAATGTCCGAGACCACCTGGACGCAGAGGAAGCGGAAACCAAGACGAACATGTTGAATCAGGAAAATAATAAAACGGACAGTTTTGAAGTTACCATAGTAACTGATCAAAAAGAATAACGTCATGTCACAGAAAATCGACCATGTTATCTTTACCATCCTGATCACTGTAGTCTCCTACTTGCCTTCTGCGTACGTTATTACACTGTATTACGGAGTCAGAGAAGTCACGACAGGTGGTTTTCATGTTATTGCGATTGTTGTTGAGCGAAGTTTCTTGAAACGAGTCTTCATCGTATCATTGTTAGCACTATCGTTATTTGTATTCCTATTTATTGACTTTTCCTGTTTTTTCTTTTGCATTAGCTCTGGGCACGCTCGACCGAGCACGCTTAGCCCACCATATTTCGCATTCGCAGAACGCTCTGTGTGTACCATTGTTCATGTTTTACCTAATAGCATCGAAAGCCTGCCATTTTGTATCTTTTTTTATTGGTTTATTTATTTATTATAATCGCATTTTCTTGCGCGCCTTTGAAGATTATCAAAAGTTGAGCCGCATTAGAAACATTGAAATCATTTTGTAAGTGGCTAAAACTTTCGGTGTAGTTCGGTTTCACCGGAGTCGTGAGAACCTCATCACGCGCTCTTTTAAGATTTGTTTCCTGCCTTCCTCTACGCGTCAACGAGTTTTCTGGTCGCGTCCATTCCAGTACTGTTAAAAATATTGTTAATTTCTCACAGACACTTTCTTATTTGTATTCACCAGCATCGCAATCAAATCTGGCTTGATGTTTTTTAGACTTTCTTAGTTTTTCTCTTATTATGTTGTCCATTGCTGAGATATCAGTACCTTCTAATCGCGAGCGTCGTCTCGTGGTGATGTTTTTCCTGCGACAGATTAAAAGTTTTTCATTATATATTTCCTGCAACGAAGCTATATGTCTTGCAAATGTGAAGTTGTTGAGGATGATCATTAAAATCTTGAAACGCGAAAGACTATGACGTCATACAGAACGGTGCGGATTTCTTCACTTGTCAAGTTAAGCCGCAACGGCAGGGACTCAACAGCAATACGTTTTTCTGAGTTAGAATCAGAAATATCACTGGATGCCATAACATCTGAACATCGTCCAAATTTCATATTAGTCTTTTCAACAACGGCAAAATAAAAAAATAATCGCCAGAAGATCGAGTTTATCTGCTTGACTTTTCAATAACTTTCAACATGTAATAATGGAACTCGGAATTGTCAAGTTGTTTCTGCGTCACGTGTTCAACGAACACCAACAGGTTTTCTGTCTATTCTACTGAATGAAAATAAACAGTTTTCTTCTGAACAACTTAACATGGTTGCAATGTACTGCTCAGATGTGCTTTCCAAGCAGTCATTTTTATGTACTGGGCTTGATGAGTACAGGGAACAAAGAGAAGTAGTGTCAGTATTACGTCAATAAAAATTCGACCACCAAATCACTGCCACAAGCTGACCGCTTCCTTTCTGCCAATAGCCCAGAACCTCCAAACCGCACCAAAAATTAGCACCGCGTCAATCATGCGTAACAGCGCAAACGGTACCCAGCAGCTTTACAAAACGTCATTCGTGTTACGTCGGGGTGCAGCTGTGGATGGCTGTTGTTTTTTTGCGCTGGCGCAGTCGCTCGCCGCGCGACTGTTGTTGAAATTAAGGAGTAGTTCAACCAACCATATCTCCGACGTACTTTGTCTCGCCCTTGATTTGACGCCCCGATCTCCACGCACTAGACACGAAGCAAGGTGCAAGTTACTTTAGAATTACTTGGTTTTATTTATTGATAACGTTTCCGTCCTCCAGAAAGTACATAGGCCATCTTATTGCCAGTCCTTGTAACGTATCTCTGCATGTCGGTGGCTGCGTTCATGCCGTTAGCCACAAGCGGGTGTACGTGCAGTGTGCACATGTTGTTGTCAAGTGTTCTGACGCTGTTCTCCGGAAATTCGGGAAACTCCATTTTACCGCCTTCTCGTGCTAGTTGGAGTTTATTTGCCATGACTTGTCAATAATACTGTAGTAATAAATGACCAGAACGCCAACCTTAAGTTGATGAAAACTCACACAGAAATACATTAATCAATGAACAAAATAAATCCTACGCTCAGTAACTGGTTTTATAAATCTATGTGAATTCATAGGAACAATGTAATCGAGGTATAATCAAATGTAATATAATCAAAATTTGTATTATGATCAAAATTTATGTAATATACTCAAAATATAATCAAAATTTGTAATATAATCAAATTTTAATGTAATATAATCAAATTTAAAAGTTCTTCGTGTTTTAAAAATATTCGTTGCAATAATTCGAACAAACTAATGACATAGAAAAAACTCTTACTTTAACTCAACGTAACATCTATTAAATTAGTACTTTTATTTTATCGTGGAAAATTCACATCCGCATTTTTTAACTAGAATGATTATTTTCGCTGTAATGGAATTCGTCACTTTCTTGTCTGTCAGGCTTGTGGATTAAAATACAGCAGGAAATATGAACTTTGATCTGTGGATCCAATTCATTCCACGTTCAAGTTAGGCGCCGTATGCTGTATACACAAACTTTAAACAGATCTGTTAGTGCTCCCGTATCTTTTCTAGAAGTGATGATATTAAGCTGTCTGTTTGCGAAGCGTGAAATATTCAAAGGTCGATAATATAGACCAGGGGTGGCCAGCCCATGGCTCGAGAGCCGCATGCGACTCTTTGCTTGGTTTGATGCGGCTTGTTACGTAATTACCAGAAGTCCAATTAAATAACATGCATAACAATAATTGGCTTGCAAAGTTCAGTCATTGTCATGTTGGTATGTGATATTTACAGTAAATCTAGATGAGCAAAGTTATGTGTGTGAGTGAGGAAGAGATTGGATTATGTTCATATGTGCCCACGTGTATGATGCGGTTCTTTGCGGTTACACAGCAAGAAATGTGGCTCTTGGTCTCTGACTGGTTTGGCCAACCCTGGTATAGACCAAAAACTTCGTTTCCCAACATTTCCTAGTATGCAATTTCCTGTTGCCATCATCCATGACGTACAACGCAAAAAAGTTACTTTTCCTAAAAATAATTGCTCTATCACAAAAACCAAAAACATACGGTTTGTTTACAAAAGAAGATTTTATTTTAAAATATGTCATGAATATCTTCTCTGCCCGCAAAGGAGCTGTATTATGTGTTAATCACACCCACTCAAAAACCATCAAAAATAGGAAAGAAAACCATCAAAATGTTGTGCAGTTTTTCCTCTGAAAAAAATAAAACAAACATTTAGGAAAAGCGCTGATCTTGCTGTAAGCGCTTTTTTTAGGCTTTATTTACACCAGACACCGCAAAGTATAAAGAAAAGCCTTTTCGTTATGCTACTGGGATTTGCTATTGAATAATTTGTATTTAGTCCTAAATTGTCACATCTTAGGAAAAAATACAAAAACAGGAAATAATACAATCCAAAAAAAAAACGTTTCATTTTGTCGCCTTGCCTTAAGTTAGAAGGCCAAGAGAATATTTGAAATGGGCTCCACGCGACTTCAACATCTCGAGCCAGCAATTATTTTGTTTTGAACGCTTTTGATACAAATTTCAAATACCTAGAGATTTTGTAATTTGCTCCAAAACAACCAGTATGGAGAAGTCGTTCACTATTTACAGGCCTTCGGAGACGTTTGCGATGATTAGAATGCTGTGCGTATTTGTAAAGTAAATGAACTGCGATACCCCGAGTACAAAGTTCACGAGAAGGTTATTGATGGCAGCGCAGACAGCACTGTGCTGGCAAAACATGCCAGGCTTTCAAGGCCACCGAGTCAGTCTCAACAATGTGTGTTGCATCGGTGTGCATCGAAACTGGCGTCGCTTGATAATCGATGAAATCAAAGAAAAAATTGAGAATGCGACATAAAGCAGTTGATGAAAAATTGCCGGAATCCCGTATGACTGTTTTTCGACTTTCTTTGCTGTGTGCCATTTTAATATCTTAATTCATTCAAATATGCATTGTGACGGAAACGGAAGCAGCAAAAGATCGGCAAAAGCCTTACTTCGATTTTCTGACAGTAAAGAATGCACGTCAAAGTTTTTTACCAAATGTTTTACAGCAATATAGCACAGTTGCCAAAAACAAATGGTTACAAAACCATACAGAAGTTTGTTGTAATTGAATTATGAAAAACAAACTTTGCAAATTTGTGATTTTATATTTCAACTCAATTTTCAAAACGATGCTGTGGTAATTTGTTAAGTTGAAAAAACGTTAAAGAGGTTGGCAGACAATTCATTCAATTTTATTTAATCGGTACATGTTTAGCACTAAATTTCATTATACTTTTGACCCACGCAAACGTTATGCTTCATCACACAACTTGTTGTTTTCAGCAGGAACCAGCTTTGTCTCCAGGACTAAGCGCTTCCAAGGCTCTACTTGCATATTTTGTTTCCACTCGTATTAGTTTTAATATTGTAATTTTTAAATACTAACATGGGTTATTTCCAAAAGTTTTTTCAAATGAACAAATGTTCTCGGTTTTTCTACGATTACTGTTAAAAATGCTCAGCTACTGTTGGTCTCACTTGAACTTCTGAAACAAACCGTTTTCCGTCAGGAGTAAATCCTCGATGCTTCGAACATGCAATGCGCGTCTTTGAAAAAAAAGAACAAATGCAACGAGACTGGGTTTGTTGCAAAGCGTTGCTCGATAAAAGTTATGTTTAGTTATGCAACACAACTTAAGATGAGACTGCAATTGTTCTGGGAAACTATCTTTGAAAAAATAAAGTGCTCTTCTTCCCTGTTCCACTGATTCTGAATCGAAGAAAAGAAGAGTAGATTTTACTCATAAAACACAAAGTGATTTTGTCAAGTTGTCCATCACGTCTTCGTCCAATTTCATCCTATATTCTTTCCGGCATAGATTTTTTTGATAAACCCGCACACCCCAATACAAGAATTTTCCTTTTATTGTGCTGTTAAAAAGATGATTTTCAAATACTTTCAGCAGGACTGCATCGCGTCTTCCTAAATGTATTTAGCATATAGGATTACAAGCTTTGGACAGAATTGTCGCCAGAAAGTCTTCAATAAAGGGGATTTATGTTTGTGCAGGGGGGCTTGACATTCTTAAAATTGACAAAACTCCACTGGTTTATAGTGTCTCATATTTCAAATTGGGATCTTGGAGCTTTGTTTAGGAAGGCTACAAGCCCACCAAAACTCCCCTGTGGCGACGGGACTGCGGCTTTGGATAGGCTTTCCTGGATGCAGAGGGGGGGATGGAAAGCACGCTGAAAAGAACTTTTAAATAACTGGAGTTGCTTCAAAGCAAGTTTTTTCTTTCTTAAGTTTTTGAAGTAAAAACGTTTTTATGAAAACAATGACCTCCCAACTTTTAAGGTGATTACCTAAAGTTGTTCATTTTCAGTCTCAATAGAAATACCTTGCTTGGAAAATAGCATAAAAACGTTGGGTCAACCTTCTCTTCAGGGGTGTGGCCAGGGCATCAAAAGAGCTGTGTAATTATGCCTTGCTGAAATTTTAGAAAAAANCTTGCTGATTAAATCTTTCTAACAAAACAAAAGTCTTATTCAAAGCTCGGGATGTATGAACCTGGACGTATAAAATTGTTTTTGTGAGCAGACTGAGTTGTTTCAAGCTGAAGAGCTTGACAGCGGCTTGTATTTGTGAAGAAACCCACGTAAGCGTAGGCGGTCGGCTTGTGAAGAATCCCATATTACACTTGTACAGCGAAATCATCTTTTATAGCAATTAACAAAGTAGTTTTGCTTTCTTATAAAGCAGGGAGTTGATGTGGAAAAACGTCATACATCTGCAAACTCTGAGGCTGCTACTATGCATTACAGCCTACTTAGTTGCTCACTCGCTTCTCATTCGCATCACGTTACACACGTTCTATATAGAATGTTGTTCCGCATTTTGAGCGCATTAGACCTCAGGAATCATCGGAAGTTATCAGATACATTTGTTTTTTTTGTAGTACATAAACGTCAGAGAAAATAAACATTACCCAAGCGTTAGAGAAAAACAAAGCCAAAACACCATTTCTCCTGCATCAGGAAATCTCAAGTGGACCTGTCTTGGATTTTCCCGGAAATATAGAATCACCAGCATCATTGCTAGACATCACTCACCTGTGACTGATCAGTCTGACGCAGGTCGGATAGTTCAAAAACATCTCACTTTTACGTTTCCATCGAATGCAATTTGCTGAAAACCCCTGTTTCCCCATTTATCCAGTAGAGGTGTTAAAAACATTTTTTATCTCCAAACAATCAACGCTAAAGAGAAAACGTCACGAGCTGTTGGTGTGTGAATCGATGTGACTTCAGCAAAAGCTCGTGCGTGTTTTATGACGTGCATCCGACCTTCAGAGAAAAAACCTATTTAACCCTTAGTTATGAAATCTTGGCGAGAGACGTATCTCTTACGTTTGATGGAAATTTTCTGGAAAATGCCTACGACCTATCGGAATGCACCGAACCAAATAATGTACTGTTGGAATGCGCTCAGGTTTTGTCGCTATGCAAGAATAGGTGGCGATAACACAGACCTAAGCGAAGTCATCAGAAAACAACCGCACACTCCGGTTACGCCCTATGCACAGAGAGTGTTTCACTTTACCGTGGTTTAAGTGAATACAGAAAAGTATTCGATCAATATGTCATTTCACGAAACTTATAATTTTGCGGTTGGGCTTTTCCCGTCCCAGCTTCGCAACCAGAAATGGAACACAATTCATAGCGTCTCATAATTGAAGTGATACACAGTTGATTGTACGTTTCTCAATTATGTTTTAGGAATTCTATTTTGTATGAAGAAGAAATGCACGAGTTTTGGAAATTTCGTTCCATTTTGCGTTGAATGAAAAGAACATGGCGGCTTCGGAAATTTCTGTGATGCACTGCTCAGAATCATTGAACGGAATATCAACGAAATGAGGTCGATTTGGTTTGGAAGGTGCAAAGCATACTTGGGGATTGCGCTCGTGTACACTAGAAGAAAAGGAAATGCAAGAGCCGGTTATATACAGTGAAACTGTGGCAAGTGTATATCTGTCTGGAGTTGCGGTAAGTTGTACTTCCGTCTGTATCATTTATAACAGCACATTGTTTCTTCCGGTACCTTGTGCAGGAGAACCTTCCTCTCATTCACAGAAACTGACTAACTTCCTATTATCGTCATTCATGCAGTAGTTGGTCCCTCTTGCGGTCTTAACCCTTCGCAATAAGAATTACTTTAAAGAATTCGGCACGAGTCTTCAGCACATTGCTTTTTTCCTTATTCTCCAAACGGCATCGCCACAATTTACTGCATTTTTAGTTTATTAATATGAAGTACACCGTCTTCAAACAAATTTGCTGAGTGCCTGATCTTGTGGATAAGGCAAGCATATTTTCATCTCAACCTTGCTTATCGTTATACCGCACATTATACCGTTGTATCGTGATTCGTCATACGTGCGTTATAACTTTCTTTCTGAACACTGCGGCACGAGGCCTATCATTGTGGAAAAGGAAATTTTTCCCACTGTGTGTCGGGAGAGGAGGAAGGTGAATCTGAAATATTGAAGTACAGTAACAATATAATGTTCAACAGAGGGTCGAAAAATCTTTCACTGCACATAACAGTGTTTTTTGGTGTGTGCATTTTCAAGTCTTAAATTGTATATGGAAAGTGACTTAGCGTTAAGGAATGCTTGTAGTAGAAGAATGTCACTGGTTTGCGCGGATTTGGTGAAAAGTGTCCGAAAAAGTTTTCAGTGGCCGAATTTTAGATGAAATTCCGATGACGTTTCATCCACTTCCAGCCACCGTCGAGGGTGTTTTCCAAAAACGTGTTTGGTTCACACGCTAATGACTTTGACATGATGGTTAACCGCTGTGTGGTATTGATCACGTCCGCCACATGTGATGCTTTTCGAAGGGTTTCCTATGGAACAGGGGTCACCAACCTTTTTGAAACTGCGAACTACTTCTTGAGTACCGATTAATGCGAAGGGCTGCTAATTTGATACAAACTTCCGAAATAATAATTTTGCTCAATTTACTTTCAGTTATTTTAGTATTGACATTCCGTGAAGACATTGATCATGCTAATGTTATTTTTAGAACAGGCCCGCGGGCGACTTGCACGGTCCTTGCGAGCGACTCGGTGCCCGCGGCCACCACGTTGGTGACCCCGGCTATAGAAGTTTACTGATTGATGTGTGCAAACTGCAACGTGTTCTCCAAGTACCTCATCCCCTTGAAAACGGCCAAGTGTTTCCGCTTTTATACAAACTCATCGTTAACGACTTCTTACAAAAACAAAAGAAAATCATAACCACCAGAGTGCGGCATACACGTGCGTTAAGGAAGGGAAAACTTATTTAAAACCAAACAAAGTGAAAAAAGCATCAAAAGAATATCTTAAAAAAGTTCCATATCTGAAAAAGTTCTTTCAAAACAACGGGTGCTGTTACATTCGATGTTTTTCAAAAACTTCCATGTCTCAGTTTTTTCTGATTACAAGTCGAACACGAACTAGAATCCGAGTGAAGGTTATGGTAAGGGTGGCAAACACTCATCGACAACAAAAGCACTAGAGATTACGTTTCGGAAGAGAAGACTGTCTCTTGCTCGAACACATCAGCACAACGCACCTGAAAATTGCATTTACGTATTATTGACGCGGATATATCTCAGTGGTAGTGCCTTCCTCTCAATAAAAAAAGTCGTGTGTTCGGCCCCAAGCTAAAGAGTGAGTCGACGTAGCACTCCTTGGAAAGAGCATTAACCTCAACCATCTACTATAAGGGTAAAAAATAATGGGTTAGCAAAATGTTGCAATTCAAACTTATCTGTGTTCGAGCAAAAACTTTTTTTGAGCGGATTGTTTGTTGTAGGACGAAACGCATGTGTTGGGCAAAAACACGATTTGTTAGTTCAAAACTTTGCTTCCCCTCAAGTTTCGGCTTGGTTACATCTGCAGTATATGGAATGCCAGTCAAGATACGATTCGCACTACACTTCTTCATGAATGCTGTTGTAGCGGCTGTACACGTTTTGCATCGGTGCTGTAGTGCGGTAGGATGTGATTACTACTCAAAGATCTGTCGAAACACTGACTCACATTCCCTTGTAGGTGACCGCCGCACTTCACCGTCAGTGTTCTTTGCGTGCATCCAGTGCTCACAATAAAGCTATCCCCTTGCATGCCCATTGCGCCTGGTGACCTGGTTCTCACTTATGTACACTATTTATTTTGTTTTTGCAAACGTCGTGGTTAAGGTTGCACGATCAAGCAGGCATTTTCCAAAAAAAACAAACATTTTCTGCTCTATTTGCAGCAAATAACTTTTTACAGCATAACAGGAAAGTAATCGGCGATTTTGTAAACGTGTTTATTTTGTCAAATGCTACTGAGTTGAATGTGGGCTGAAAAATTTCATGCTCGAAGACAAGTTTATTTTTGTGTTGATTTCAATATAGCGGCGTTCTAACCGGGGTGCAGGACAATTATTCTATGCAAGGTTCCCACGTTTGCGTGCTCGCAGAAAAGCAGAGCTAAGTTGAGATTTGGATGAGATGACGTCTATGGTGGTCCATGCGTGCCACCCTAAAAACTTTTCTGTCTGGCACTTTTTTTTGAAAAAACAACAAAAAATACAAAATGTTTTCAATTGCAGTCGCAAATTAAAATCTTTTTCGTTTCACAAACATTTTACTTTCGTTTCGAAAACACTTTCGCTCCGCAAGTGCTTGATAAATATAAAAATTTTTGTTTTGAAAACAATTGTATTTTCGTTTTGTAAACACGTTCCCTTTGGAAATGGTTTCTAAGCAAAAACATTTTCGTTTTGAAACAATTATGTTGTCGTTTCGTAAACATTTTCACTTTTGTTTAGGAAACACTTTCATTTTGCAAAAGAAAGTAAATCAAAAGCAAATCGAAAACAAATTGCATCAGCTTTTATGGTCTTGGCCCCATGCGTGCCACCCTTCGTTGAGGGCCAGTGTTTCCACTTGAGAATGCTTGATTTGCAGATTCTCCTTTGTCGATGTCTGGCTCCAGTAGCTGGCGATCGTGTTGCGTGTACGTGTAGACTACTTTGAGTATTCCCTTGTTGTGATAACCTATCCTTGGGAAAATGTCTTTGAGGAATTTGTGACATAAGACGTATAACTTGTGGCTTGGAGAGCAAGTGAATGGTATCTTTTAGGCCAAGAGAAGCGGATGGATTGTGCGTATTTGTGATGCAGTCAGTCAGTATTGGAATATTTTGATGCAGTTAGTCAAAATATCTTTTGAGCCTGTTGCCTTGGTTGAAAAGTTGAAAGCTGCTTCGAGATTTTAGGGAGCCGAAATAATTTTATTGGGGATCATTTATCAAAGTTGCAACATGTGCATCACAATCAACACTCCCCACGCGAAAGTGTTTTCGAAACGAAAGTAAAATTATTTTTAAAAGGAAAATGCTTTTGTTTATAAACCATTTGCTAAGCGAAAGTGTTTTCAAAACGAAAATAAATGTTTTTGAAACGAAAAGATTTTAATTTGCGATTACATTTGAAAATAATTTGTAGATTGCTGTTTTTTTGTCGAAAAATGTCAGATAGAAAAGTTTTTTGGCTGGCGCGCATGGACCACCATAGACGTCTTTTCAAGTTCTCGCGTTTACATTTCGTCTCGTCTTGATCACCAAGCCGAAGCAAACCAACATTCACTATGGTGAACAACATTAAACAAGAAAGGTTTCATTATATTCGCTTTGTGCTCCTTGTGGAGTGTCACGAGTGGTCTGCGGCGTCCATCTCCACTTACTTGCACCGTGGACCACGCGGTTACTTTCGCAGTGAATGCTGCACTGGTGGCGAGTCAGTGGCAGCACCGCGTGTGAAGCTTTATCTTGCACCGATCCATTAATGTTGAGCACGAGGCTGGACATACCGCATGTACCGTTTATCAAGGCGTCGATTGTAATTTTAATTCATGTATCGATGTGACCAAAGCGGGATTCGAAACCAGCCTGCCAGCTTCAGTAGCGCGCTCTGTCACGTTGTACCACTTGGCGAAAAACATTCTAAAATTGGTCTAATTTTTGGCCCATAAATATCTGATTCGCGTTTGATTTACTGTATTTATTTAAAGTTTTGTTGAGATGTTTGTCTCAGGCCCAAGATTCATTCCACATCACGTTAGTGAGAAGAACACAAGGGTGCAGAAATGCTTATACACAACGCTTCACAGAGTAGGAATCGGTTCGCACAGGCAGTCGATAGTGAAGGCTAGGAATGACCACTCAACCAAGGCGCCGGTAAATATTACATTCGGTCATCGTCATACAGAAGCATTACGTAGTGGCAGTAAAATTGAGATTTGTGAAAAGCATCAGACAATTTAGGTGAGCAGATAAAAAGTTGGATGTAGATACGCGTCGTTGAATAAAAGCATAGACATTGTTTCTAATAAAGGTATCAAATGTCCTGAAGAAATAGATATCTTGATGTTGGCGAGCACTTATGTTCCTGGAGATGTAAAGCAAAATTCGATAGGCACGTTTCCTGAGGTGGCTGGTAATAGTGTCGTGTTTGAAGTCGCCAATTCCAACCCCGGAGAAACACGTTGCTCATGAAGAGGAAGAAATTCAATAATTTGTGAATAATAATGAACGGCGATATTTTTGGATTCTGACACACTGCAAGCATTTGTGTGTCCAAAGTCAAACTTTCAGCATAGTATTTTGTTTTTTGTTATCACGTCTACCACTGACTGCAACAATTTTAAAGTTCATCATTTCAAATTGTAAAGTAGCAAAACCGGAGGTATAGAAGTTAGGGTGAGGCAGGTTACAACTGTTATCGAATAGTGTACTATGCAAACATTTCAATACTGTTTTAAGGTGTTTGCATTACCAGCAGATATGGAGTGCTTTTCGCTTAATTTGTGATCTGTACCAATCGTGGTAGCAACTGTGCATGGTTGAAATTAAGCAAGGTGATATAAGCATGTCTCTGCAAACATGCCAGCGCACCTTTGTTCTTTTCAAAATTTCTTTGAAAGCACCATACACCGAAAAAGGGATGTGGGAAGCGGTTTTCTGATCGTGTTCTAACCTGAACGATGGTATAAATCAATTTAATAGGTTAATTTACTGCCGTACTACAAAATCTCAAAAGTGACGCACAGTTTCTTAGTTAATTTTAACTCTTTCGATTCGGCACTACAATATAAACTTTAAATGATTGACGCAACCAAGATAGAATTACCTAAAGCTTCTACATGGTGTACAATCTCGAAGTTTAAATAGGTTAGGCAAAACATTCTAACAACGGCGGCCAAAGGAACAAACAGTTGGTGTGGTCAGTTATTACCTACAGAAGAGAAAAGTCTATTTTAAAATTACAGTATATACAGTTTTTTTTAAGGAAAAATGTTAGGTACCCGGTATCGACCTCTAGGAACCCGATTTCTCTGATTGTAGGGACCCGATTTTCTCTGATTCCAGAGACCCGATGATCATTTTTTCTGATTCTAGGGACCCGATTTTAAATTTTAGGGACCCGAATCAGGTCCCTAAAACACCTTAAAAAACCCTGGCATATATAATTAGGTTACCATTAGGTTACCAAATCACAATTTAATTGTATACTTCGTGAGGTGAATCACAGGGTTAAATAATTTTGCATCTACAATCTGATGAATAAAGGAAAAGCGTTACGGTAAGTCCAAAACCGAGGAGACCTGCTCTGACTGGAAGAAAAAAAAATTTTTTTTTGCTGCAATTTTTGTGATTTGCATTTTTAGTTTGTATGACACAGTACTGGGCAAAATCGCACTTAGGTAAGCGCCCAAAGGCGCGAGTCCCAAAACCGCGGGGCTTGAGGGGCTTTAGTCACGGTTCTGCCGAGAACTGCCACTGCGCAAGAGAACATCACTATTGCAGTAATTCGCATGTCTAAATATGTGGTAGACTCAGGGACGCCGGAACAGGGGTGCATTACAGGGGCACTGCCCCCCCTGACCTTTGAAAGGGGGGGAAACGGGGGCACAGGTGCCCTTCATATAACAGTATCATACGTAATTCCATAATTTATCAAAATCGACTTGAAACACATTTATTGAAGCTATTCCGCGCACATATAAAATTTCAGAATGGTTTTCCATAATTTCTGTTATTAGTTTTGAGGTCAACATTGTTGCTAAACATGTAAATGCCAAGAGAATGACGATTATGGGTGTGTTTTACACTGAACTCAAGCAAACAGTTTTGAACTCGTATAACGTCAAAACTATTGGCGTCCACAGGGGGTCAAGACAGGGCGAATACAGGGGGCAATAACCCTCTTAGAACTTGCAAATTAACTTTGTTCACCATGATTGTGTACAATTCGAAAAACAGCATTCGCAACACAAGGCTATTTGTTCATCCATTGTTTTGTCACAGCAGTGTTGTGAAGTATACTTCATCTCTCTTACAGAAGTGAACCCGTAATGAGACTTGACTACGAAATATTACTGAAATCGCCCCTACCTTATTGGGTGGATCTGCCCCGGGGTCAAAACGGGCATGTGCCTCTCCCTGGAAATTGGGACTAAGAACCAAAATTTTCTGGAAAATTTAACGTCAGGAGCTCAATTCTGATTAATTGATTTAATTCTTGCAATGACAGCTTATTTGGCGGTATGACACTCACACTGCATAAGAGCCAGGTTCACTCTTCTGGTGCCCTGCGGTGGTGAGCTTACTGTTCACTCATGTCCGCTCCTTTGCCTGCAGAGGCAGGTTGCCAAATTTGCGAGCGGTTGTTTTACTGTTGGTCTTCATTGTGTAACAATAACATGGCAACAAATCTTCTAATGTTCACTTCAAGTTACGATATTAGGCTTTTGCCGCATGTGACTGTTGAATGCAGTCATCTTGGCAGCTAATGCAGCGAGACAGTGACTGGTGATAGCGGTAAGCAGGGATTCCGGAGAGCGGTGGCATTGCCTCCCTATTCCTACAAAAGAGGGACGACGGGGGCAAAAGTGTTGTTTTCATAACAGCATCATAGGTAATTTCATGATTTATCAAGATCGAATTGACACAAATTTTCTAGTTTCTTTTATTATTTTTGAGGTCAACATTGTTGTTGAACAGTAGCAAGCACAGTTGGTAACGATTTTTTTGTTTTTCATAAGTTTTCATTGTCTAGGGCAGGCCGTACCTACATTGAGGTAAATGAGGCACTCGCCTCGGTAAACTCTTTGTAATGTTGCCACAAAACATTTTTGTAACGCTGAATCAAATGATATTTTGTTGTGTTTTTTGAAAAGAGCAGCACTGCAGCTATACTGTGCTGCAACCACCAGCCTAGATTAAATAAGTGCGGGATGTTAGGTCTTCTAAACTACATTTAACAACATACACAACCGAGGACGTAATCAACATATTCGCCTCGGTAAAAATTTGACCCTGGCTACGGCCATGATTGCCCTCAACTTTTTTATTGCCTCCCATGTCCTACCGCTCTTCCGGCGTCCCTGGGTAGACTGTGTGTGTTGTGGTCACGAATGAAACGATACACTTGCCAGACATATTCTGAACATTTTGTTGGGCGTTCTATTTGGATAGATTTAGTTGCGGGGCCATGTTACGAAGTGTGCAGTGATATCGCAAGGTTTTTGTTGTCATGTTTCAAAGCACTGCAATTTCACGAGCAACCTTTCTTCTTTATTTCAGACTTGACAATCATAAACGACTGCTGCCATCACCTACGAATAAAATACCGGAAACACTGATTCACGCTTAGACAACAAGTGATAAGACATTGGAAATTGGATGATATCTACTTCTTGCTGTTCTAATTTGCTCGAACTATGAGTTATCAAGTAGATCGTAATACAAGGACCCCACTGGTTAGACTTTTTCGGAATTCCTATATTTTCGGAATTTCTTATTTCGAAAAAACCTCCGAAAACATTCTTGCAGAAATTCTTCACTTTATGTAGCGCGTATAGTTGCCGTTGACGTAACTCTCGTTACGCCTCGTTGCGCTTATCACTTACAAACATCTGCTGACAAACTTATCCTTTGCAATCTGCTCCCTTTAGTTCATGGACGCTTAATTCTGAAAAGAGGATACTTCCGCAAACATGTAAGACGCAATCCTCAAGAACTGCGATCCACATTTGATGCAAATAACTGAGAGAATACTTAATCTAGGGGTTGCATGATAACCTTGAACGTAATCCCAAACTAACTTTAACTTACAGTTGCTCTTATTGTAATTCCACGAGATTGCTTTCGTTTTGCGTGGTAATATGGTCGATGTCATAATGCGGCCATGGCTGGCCCCAAAAGACCCCGAACCCGAAGTTATTGAGTCGGACGTGAAATTTCAAATTCTAACGTGAGCAAAATAACTAAACAAAAAACAATTTGGAACAAGAAGTAATGCAGATTCCCAATACCCAGATTTTAAACAAAAAAACAGGTACCTTCGCACATGAAAGTTTGTCGTGAGTCACAGGTGTGTCGTGAGGTTGAGGTTGCGTCACACTGTTAGGCAAAATGTCAAATACAAAAGTTATTGTGTTTTGGTTATCATAAAACTACATAAGATTCCACATCTTGTGCATGGGTGTCGAAAAGGGGAGCAAGGGGGCAACCCACCTGAATTTTGAAATTTGACATTTTCCTATTAAATTTTAAGCAAAATAGGTTGTTTTCTTAGTTTCGAGTTGGTAAAATAAAATCTCACCACTTTTCTCCCGCTTGGAAAATGTTTTTGGTTATCTCTGAAAAAATTCACTACTGCCCCTTCCCCCTGGAAAAAATCCTTCCGACGCCCATGATCTTATGATGTCCTCATTGACTCTCTAGCGCGATCGGTCGACAAGGTATGGTCGAAACTGCCTCAGAGCCAGTACAGTTTGTTTGGCTGTTCCTGGAGCGGTGTTTCTCAAACGTTTTGTCGCTACGGACCCTTTGACTCCACTTAAAACTGTGGTGGACCCCTTCGTTCTTTTCAACGTTTTTTCCATTCTTGAGAAAATAGATTTGGGTGCTTCTTTGCGCCAGCGCCTCAACCTTCCCCGCAGGAAGTGAATATCAGGGTTCGGCCTGCTGCCAATTGCCGTCGCCAAATCAAATAAAAGAAAGCTCAGTCGACGTTCAGAATAAACATGTCAGACTGCAGTTGTGGTGCGATTAAGCTGGATAATGGCCCAAATGGGCGGATAAAAACTGACGGATTTTCTTGATTGGATTTTGGTTTGCGGACACCCTAAAACACATTAACAGACCCCAGGTTAATAACCCCTGCCTTAGAGAGTTAACATGCATTCGTGTGTGTGTGGTTCCTGTGATTTTGTTACATCAAGATTGGTTGACATAGATAGCCCATTGCAAAAAAACTGAAAAAGCAAAAATACAGCAATAATTAGAACATTGTTGCAGAACATTTCTGTTGCAGCAAACAGGACTTGCAGAACGTTGGTATTGCTGCTCCTGGAAATCTCAGCGTTTGCGAATTAAACCATACTCTGAGGAAATATTAGTTCCGGATTTAATTAACATCATTATACCTTACTTGATTTATCCGTATTATCCGTACGAAACAAAGCTTTCAAATAAAGAGTCAGATATTGGAGANCTAATTTTGAAAGAGCGAAGAGTTCCGAAAGTAGTCAGAGTGGTAAAGNAAGATGTATATGCCCTTTCTTAGATTTTTAAATGAAATAAGTTTGTTGTTATGTTCAGTTATTTTTNGTACAAAACATTTTCTGTTGGATCGCTTTTTCTTGAGACCTTCAGTTAAAGACCATTACGAGTGTCAAGCACAACGCAATAGCGCCTTCCAACGGTAGACGCAAAACAAAAGTAGTCGAAGTCAAGGCTTCGACAAGAGATAAATGGAAAATAAAAAATCAAAGGAAAACATTCGAAAAAAATTTTGCCAAACATATAAACGCCACAAAAAGAATTGTTTTTATGTAGTGCAAGGTTGCATTTGCATGTTTGAATGCAATAAACTATTGTATACCTTGTGTGGTTTTTGTCCGACAGGATATTGCCTCGGTGTGCTTTGTTTCTGAAGACGTGGAAAAACATCTTCAATTTGTTTTCAAAATAAAAATAAAAATGGTAACAATCATAGGTAGGTAGTAACAAGCTACTTTTTCAGTAACGATAAAAGTAACGCCGCTATATTTTTCAAAAACTAACAGAAAAGCCAAGGCCGGGTTAAGGGTACGGTAGGCGTAACGCTGTCAACTAGAGAATGGCCTACAATTTTGCTAACGGAACTATAAACACTGGAAAATAAGAAATATTAATTGAATCTCCGTCTCTCTTTGTTAAATGTAATGTTAAATGAAGGAGTCTTGCAAAAGAATCGAATTGCTTTAGTTAATGTGATTGCAGATATTTCGCCCAATTTGATAAAATTTAGGAGATATTTCGGTAGTTACTTGTAATAAAAACAATAAATCAAAAACAATTGAGGCCAGAATTTTTCAGGGCCTGATGTTATAGCCTTAGTAGCCCAATGGTTAATCGGGCATTGCGAAGAGGTAAAGAAATATCAGCACTTAACCCAGCGCCGGATTTAGTGAGGCCCCCACCATGTTCATGTGTTTCGCCAAAGATGCGACATATGCATGCCAGTTAGTCGTTTTTAGCGAGAAAAGTTTGTTTGTAGACGCTTCTAATTATGTCGATCGGCCAAACAGCAGTATTTCACTTGAAGAATATTTGATATTGTGACGAAACAACTATTACACTTATTGGTCTCCTGAAAGTCGGCCAGGAATCTGAATCTGGTGAATGCAAGACCAAGCCACGTAGAACACGATAGAGTAGCTCACGTCTCTACTCGTTTCTGGAAGATTTTGCGTCTGCTTTGCTCAGATTTGCACAGGTCCCATATGAGTAGCATTGCCAGGTATGGCTACTATACGCCCTCTCGAAGTACATGTCCACTTTTTTCATGAGAAACGAAATATTCTCTAAGGATATTCGAAAATGTCCTCCTTTTGCATTCTCATTTTGCATAATAAATGGCGTAACTAGAGCTTTGAGTCCGGGTGGAAGACTTAGCTAAAAGGGGCCCACTGGCCACTGAGAAGTGATGGTGAATCCGGATGTGGATATCTATGCTAAAACCCTAAATCACCGGAAAATAATCGGAAAAACGTAAATAACAACAACCTACTGAAAACCAAACGAATATTAAAACCGTAATATCACTTAAGGTGGCGGTCCAGTTTTCACATTTAGTTTGCCAGGCGGGCATTTCGCCCCTCTACCTCCCGTCAACTACGTCATTGGCTGCTATATATTGTTTCTGCATACAGTAAGCTGTCCCTACACTCCTGCAACAAGATACCAGATGGTGGCGTAGCTTAGTTTATGGGAGGGCCTGAAAGCTGTCTAATTAATCTATGTTTTGGTTGAGTTAATTC
>JGI24021J15306_10001198_pt1 | contig 24437 bp, 16 predicted proteins | sample Ectturendosymbi1_FD_15306 | JGI IMG/M metagenome (IMG submission 15306) | reverse complement strand
CAGTTCCTTATGTACAAAAATGTTACGACCGAAATATCCCGTGACCGAAACGGCCAGACCGAATCGACCAGAACGAAACGGCTCAGACCGAAACGGCTCAGACCGAAACGGCTCAGACCGAAACAGCTCAGACCGAACCGGCCAGACCGAACCGGCCAGACCGAAAAGTCGTGTAACCATAAAAATGGGGTATTTTAAAACTTAACAAAGCTAGTTTCTTCGCTGTTCCCAACGAACTTCGTGTGAAGGTGTAGTGTTTTGAAGTTCTGCTTTGTAGCTTATAGATATGGAGATCAGTCGGGTCTGGAATACTGTGTGGAGTAAATTGCTGCTTTGATCGAATTCAGCACCGTTCTTATTGGTGTCAGTGGTGTTCGCCTTGTGTGTTTATGTGGCTTCGCGAGTACGACATTAAATTAAATCCAGCCCTTGTTCAGAAGCGGATTGTGCAGTTAATTTGTTATCAAGAATAAACATTGTTGTGGGCTGCTGTATAACTTGGGTGTTTATTTCACACATTATGCGACAATTTCAGCTAAATAAAACCTAGAACACTGATCTATAAAAGGTTCTTCTCGATAGGTTCATTTCTCTGTTACATAGTTGTCCCTTATGTTAAAAGGGCCCGGATTTTGAAGTGGTGGCATCATTTAAAAGAGAGTTTAGTGAAAGATGTCAATCTAGCGAAAATTGTTTAATGCAGAAATATTTGTCCGAAGGAAGAGCAAAAACATCAATGAATTTTATGTAGAACTGCAATCACGAAAATGTCGTCGTGATAAAATCGTAATTGTTAATGTGGGCATCGAAAACCAGATGTTTTTCATTTGCGAAGAATATATTTTTGCTTATCACATGTAAAATCATGTTTTTTTATGGTACGCGATAAGAATTTGTTGTTCACAGATTTGGGAGCTGGATCACTTAGGTTTGATGCCACTAAGTAGATTGTTATGAAACAGTTCAATAAAACGTATCTATGTGTAAGGATTATTTTGAACTATAAAAGACATTGTTCTTAGCAAAGCTCAAAATGTAGCCTGCACAAATGTCGTTCAGTAAACGACGGTCAGTTTTCGAGAAAGCGATTGATTTTGTCCTTGATTGATGCTTTGTATCAGGCACTCTATAATAATGCATATAAAGTTATCTGATATACAGTAGTTCAAAAAGTTTCTGCCTTCAGTTGATGAGTTTAGTAAACCGTATTCTGAGCAGTTGAGGTGGCCTCCACACATTCACTCGTCCTAACCTCTCACAGTGAGATCCAGTCCTTTTCCCCGAACACTTAATGCATGAACCTGTTCTTCGATCGCAGTCAGCGGAGAATCCATGGCATTGGCATGGTTGGCAGTTCGGGAATCCATAATAACCCTCGTCGCATTGGTCGCAAGATCTGCCAGTTATAGCTAAAGATCTGCATCGACATTTCCCGGTCTTCATGTCGCAGGTGGATCCATTTACTGATCCGAATGGATTACATTCGCAAGCTGAATATCAAAATAAAAGTACTTGTCATTACAGTACCTTTTCAGAAACAGTGAACTTATCCGAAGCGCAACTTACGTGTGCAAAGTAACTAACAAGCCGCGCACACTAAAGAGCAGGGGAAGGTTAAGTATTGGTGCATGTATTTCGATACGAATATTAAATTGGAATTTAGAAAAGAGTAGGAGCTTTCAGAAACTATACCATCGAAATTTTAAACAATCAGCATTTCGACAGACAATACAAGTCATTTCGTTTTCAACTACTTCTAGTTTTTCGAGCTTGCACCACAACCACATTTACTAAAACGCCATAATACATGAAATAGTTGGAAAGCCAAGTTGGTATAGAAAAACAAACATAAAGTGATGACTAACATTCTGTTTGAAGAAGAATTGAAGCGTAAGCTGGTTTCAGCAAAATCCTTTGCTTGTAAAACGTTTCTTTTAGCTGATACTTGACTTGATCGAACACCTGACTTGGTAACAAGGAATCGATCACCAAATTTTTAATAGGAAATCGATTTCACGTAGAATTACGCATCGTCAGTCATGACATTTGCAAGCAAAGCTTACGGGTGAAAAGTTGAAAGGCTAAAGGAAGAGGAAAGAAAACTGCCTCTCTTAAGACTACTGTAAAATGACTACATCATAACTCAAGCTAGAAATCAGAATACCTAACTAACTGACTGACGTCAAGAACATAAGCTGCGACAAAAAAACTGTGACTTATAAAATTATAAAAAACGTTTACCCAAATAAATGATTTCACTAAAACTTCGAAACTAACTGATTGACGACAATGATCAAAAACTTCTCTAACCTATTAATCTAACTCGTCAAATCACTAAGGACGCTGGAGAGATTTAGCAAACCATGCGTAGGCAGTGATTCTATGGAGTACGTACTGTATTTAAAACCTGCCATTAATTCGCATATAAAAGTTGGGGTGGGAACAAGCACGCTGCGTTGAAAGAAAAGCCAGCACAAAAGGCGGTAGAGAACGTCGGAATAAGTCAAACAAAACAATGAAAAATATCGCAAGAATTATTTCAAATAGGTAAGGATCCTGTTCTGAATGTTAATTTGAGCGTCACGTTGGTGATACCATTTATTTTCACAGATACCTAGAGAGTGAGAACTTGGCTGTTCGACAAAAGTAACGGTGTATGCTTGGTGCAGGGGTGGTTTGTTTATAGTTCCATGGCTCTTTGAATACAGGGTCGCGACCGGACCATCTGGTCTTATCAGTTTACAATCCTGTTTGTTCCATTACTGTGCTGCGCTGGCCATCTCCTGGAAAATTTATAGCTAGTTTGACCAACTTAGTGTTCATGACAAATCGCAAAAGTCGCTACGTAAATGCCAAAGTTTGCGCAAGTCAAGTTTTGGTTCAGGAGGAGAGTTTCAGTTTTAGTCAGCAGTTGTGAAACATTTGATACCATGGATTTGTTATTTTGTTTCCATAGCAACCACAAAGTGCACAGCGTTCACATGGTTTTGAACCACCTTTGATTTGCTTTCGTGTCTTGTTTAAAGTAAGGTCTTTGCAGTTCATTAACTTTTGTCCAGTTGTGGTAGGTATTTTATACAGTAGGTCGTCATTGCCTTCGCGTTAAAGTTTTTTTCTATTTGTGTTAGAGCAGTGGTTTTCAATCTTTTTCATGCAGCCATACATTTTGCAACCACTTTGACCAAACGACCCCTGCCGAAAATTTCTAGTCAGGCATGTGAAATGCAGTTGTGTTTGCAGTTTACACAATAGAAAATCACAGTGATCAAAAAAACGTATCATATCATTATGTTGAACAGACTCATTTATTAAAATGACGCACATGGCAGCATCAGTGAGAGAGACCCGTGCCGTTTACAAATCTCTCCGTAGCACAACTAATGGAAATCTAGAATAATCCCAAAGTTAGCTATCGCAATCAGATTTCTACACTACAAACACAGCACATTCTTACGTCACAAAGTTACTCGTGCGTTGCCAAACGCAACAGTACTCTGTACTGTAATGGTCATAATGCCACTTAAAATAATTTTGAGTGAAAATATAGGCTATCCTTTTTGCCAGGTGATCCTATTATTCTGGCTACGACAAAAAGCGGATGCATATACGAAATATAGAATCCAGAAATAATTATGAATATTTTCTTCAGACGCTCTCGTGACCCCAGAAAAATGGCAAACGACCCCCATGGGGCGCCGCGCCCACAGGTTGAAAACGACTGTGTTAGAGTAAGCAGATGGGGAAAAGATGTAGCCCAAACTTGTGGGTCTTCTTTCTTGTCGCATTTTGGGGGGTGCAGTCTTACTTCCCAGTCGTTCGTCATGTCCAACGTGAAATTTGAACGTATCACATTTTCTTTGAGTCGGTTTAAGCTGCTGAGGTAGGACGTGGCAGACTGATCGCCATCGTAGGCATGATGAATTCGAATAAATACAAGGACATACTAACTAAATATTTGATTCCAAGGCTGTCAAACCGCAGCACTTCAAGGGATCCAATTTTTCAACAGGGTCTCGTAACTTTCCACTGTTCAAAGAAAATGCAGAATTTTTTAAGCCATCACGAAAAAATGTGCTGGATTGGTCTAGACATTCTCCAGATCTTAACCCTATTGAGAATCTGTGGGCAGATTTTCGGCAAATTTTCTATGCATAAGACTCAAACGGAAACTTTTCTAAGCACAACCGCTCCACAAAAACTTTGCTTATTGAAGTCATAATATGCATCTCGTATCATGATGAAGAACGAAAGAAGATGTGCTCCAACCTCATTCAATCATTGCCAGTAAGGGCTTCAATGGTTCTAAACTCAAAACGAGGACACAATAGCTACTAATTTCGTACTTCACAGCCTATCATTGCTTACAGAATTGCTATTATTAAACTAAAACCAAATCATTGCCTGATATGATATTTTTTGCATTTTGTTGCAGCTGTCCCAACTAATTCGCACAGTACTGTAGGTATCACGTATGCACAAGATTTTCAACGTTTTGAAGAATAAGTAGCCTATTTCTTATTGAAATAATGTCTAATATTTATCAAATTTTCTGAGTACCAATAAACTGACACTTTTTTCATTTAAGAAAAATCTTATCTACAGCAACATTCTCTGCATTGCTGGAAATACATTTTTGAATCGCTTTGGAAGTTATTATTGTTAAAAGCCAACACCACCTGCATTCATATTTGTGTCGGTATGTATAAAGTCATAGCCTGCAAGTAGTATGTATAAAGTAAGTTCACTGAGTAAGTTTACAACCTTGCACTCGGTTTCATACGTTCATACAAGGTTATTGGTCTCCGTCATGCAGTTGTCAGTGGTCCAAGCAATTAGATGAAATAAACAATGCAGTATCGATACAACTGAGCTAATGAACTGTGCTGGAAAAGACCGTGTTGTAGAGGAATAGAGCTGAACCATCTGCGTAGCTGTATGACATCGTCCACTGATCATGACTAGTGTTCTTGCTGGTATGTTATAAGATTGATTGCGATGTAAATACATAGTTCTTGAAAGTTGATGCTATTTGTGGCGATTGTTTATTCTACAGTTGCAAGCTCTATATACTGACTATACATGTTTTTGCGTGAGTGTCGACCTTCAACAAATCATCACATACATAACAACCTGTGCCTGGGGAACAATCGCTGCCGCCTCTTGAATTGATGTCGTTCGGCGCCACACTTTAAAAAATGCATGACCTTTTCTGCTGTTCCTTTTTTTGGCTCTCGTAATAATTTTGCAAAAAATTGGTGCCCTTCTCTAAGAGTGATCCTCAAAGCGCCATTCTGAAACTTTCACTCACCATGTCAACTTACTCAGAAAGGAGGGGGGTTCTTTAAGAAAAAAAACTTAAGTGGGGTAATAGGGTGTTTAAAAAAACACCCTAGTTGAGGTAGGAAAAATCAAGCCCTGAGTAGGGGGGTACACAGGGGGCCTTTGAAAGCACCCTTCAAAGGGGGTGTTCTGTAAAGGTGTATTTGTGCGAAATACACTCTACATTTGTAACGCCTTCACAGGTGCTTTGTCATCACTTTTCAGATACGTGGATCTACGGAGAATTTATTTGACGCGGATATCAGAGACCTACTGCTACGCTTGCTGCAGTCTGCTGGGAACATCTGCACCTCATGCATTACTACATTTCTGCAATTGATACTGAAAACTATTAGTGCAAACTCTTGCAAAACCAGTCTAAACGATTTTTGTCAAGATAGCTGTCAGTACATTGAAGACTTGTTCAACTGGAAAGACCGACTCATCAAAACTTTAGAAACTGAAAAGAAAAAAAAATTGTTTTACATTGTAGCGGCAGATGTGAAAGAACTGTACCCAAGCTTGTGCAGAGACATTGTAACAAACGTTCTTGAATGTGCATTGAAGAAGCATTCCACTGCAACACCAAGGTCCGTATTAGGTCACCAAGGTGGTCACCTAATATGGAGACCAATTATACATGTAAAACAATGGAATCATGACTGGTGATAACCACTCTGTCTTATTGGCAAACATTGCTGTGCATTATATTCTACAGCTGATTGCCGTTGTCCTTAATGAGGTAGAACTTTTCCACAGATTTATCGATCACATAATTTGGATTTCTGCATCAAAAAGATAAAATTAAAGCATTCGACAAGCACAAATTTCTGCAGTTTCGAACAGTGGCTTGCAACTAACGTTTCAACAAACTTGCACAGCAGAAAAAAGCGGGCGAAGTGGAATTCCAGGACGTTAGCCCTTTCATATCCATTGAAGATGATTTTGGTTTTGTCACTAAAGACTTCGAAAAACCCACAGCGGAGGGAAGGCAATTCATTAATAGGAATTCAGACCACCCGAAGGCGATATTTAAGTCTGCATTATTTGGCGAAGCAATAAGATTGAGGCGTCTCACCTAAAGAAAAGAAGATTACCTCAGCAGCTCAAACCGATTCAAAGAAAAAGCCATCTGTTGAAATTTCCCTTGGAAATGACAAATGACGTAATAGCAATGGGATCTAATTGGGAACAAAGACTATGCCCCTAACACAAAAGGAAAAAAGTAAACCCGAAGACAATGATTACCTACAAAAGACCTTTACAATCGGACTAAAGTTAACGCTTTACAAAGACCTTGCTTTAAACGAGACACGAAAGCAAATCAAAGCTATAGTTCAAGACCATGTCAAAGCTGGGTACGCTGTGGTCGCTATGGAAAAAATGACGTAACAAATGTTTCACAATTGTTGACAAAAACTGAAACTTTCTCGCTGAACCAAAACTTGGCTTGCGCAAACATTGGCATTTACGTAAGAACGTGTGTGATATGTCATGAAAAATATGTTGGTCAAACTAGCAACAAATTTTTCATTTTTCAAGAGATGGTGAGTGCAGCGCAGTCAGTGGAACAAACAGGATTGTAAACTGATAAGACCAGATGGCCTTGTCGCGATACTATTCAAAGAACTATGACACTATAAACAAACCACCCCTACACGAAGCATACACCGTCACTTTTGTCGAACAACCAAGTTCTCACTCTCTAGATATCAGTGAAAATAAATGGTATCGCCAACTTGATGCGCAAAGTAACATTGTGAACATCATCCTTACCCATTTTGCGATATTTTTCATTGTGTTGTTTGACTCATTCCGACGTTCTCTACCGCTTTTTGTGCTGGCTTTTCTTTCAACGCAGCGTGCTTTCTCCCACCCCAACGTTCATATGCGAACTCATGGAAGGTTGCAACCCCCCTCAGTCCCGCGCCGGCCACTTTTGTGACCAGCTATGATTGGCCATAACCCCTGAACGAATCGGGCAAGAGATCCATTGAAAACATAACTGAATGCGTGAGACAGCAGGGAATCCAGTGAACTTGACAAAAATACACCTTGACGTTTGAAATTATTGAGAAAAATCCATGTATTTGTGCAATTGCCGTACTGATTTGATGGCAATTTTCAGAGAAAATCCAAAAACGCGTTCCCCGCATCCCGTTTAACCATTCCGATCAGGTTTTTGCGCTTCTCCGACAGCCGGGATACCCAAACACAGGATCCTCTCAAACAAAGTGGGATCGGGCCGTTTCAGGGAGGCAAATTAAGGAGAAAAATGTGTAGGTTAAGAAAACTGATTTCCAGATCACGTTCTGAGGTCCAGGGAACAAAATATAGGGGGTAAGGACTTGATGTGTGACTAAAAATATTCTAGGAGCTATTCTGGATTTTCATAGACTATCCTATTAGCCTAAGGGGTTGGGGAGTTATGGCCAAAAATAGACCAAGAAATCTGCTTGGCCGCCAAGTGGATATTTTGATTTTTTCAAGAATTGATTTTTCCGGTGAATATTTTGGCTTGAAATTTGGTGAGATGTTGTAAAACACCCAAACACACTTTTCTGCAGGTTTGGTGGGGTTCGTGGGTGCTGGTTGGCAGAAAAGCGGCTTGAACCTCAAAAACGAACAAAATCCGTAAATTGTCCCCTCTAGTACCCCCCACCAAAAAAAATTTTAACTTTTTTGATGATCACTGCAAATGTAAGGTCTTTATCGACATTTTTTGTGTAGAACGTGTATTTTCAACGTGTTTGATTTAGGTTCTACAGCCTGTAGAATGGATGCATCTAGGTTTTTTGCCTACGCGAAAAGCGGTTTTTCCTCTTACTTAAAGTCACAATGATGTCACAGGTGCGCGCAACCTACCTCAACAGATTCGGGACAATCTCACAGATCCAACGATGCCTTTACTGACTCTCTAGCTCAATCCGTTCAGAAGGTATGGCAGCTCATAGCTTTCTTTGTTAAAAAGGGGCCGGTGCTGGATTTAAGAGGGTTTAATTAAATACGTACTCCAGAGAATTACTGCATACGCATGGTTTGCTAAATCTCTCGAGCGTTCTTAGTCGGTGGAAAACGAGTTAGATTAATAGGTTGGAAAAGTTTTTGATCACTGGCGTCAATCAGTTCGTTTCGACGTTTTGGTAAAATTATTTATTTGAATAAACGTTTTATCTAATTTTCTAAGTCACAGCTTTTTTGTCGCGACTTGTGTTCTTGGTGTCAGTCAGTTACTTAATAGGTTCTGATTTCTGAGCTTGCATTATGCTGTATTAATTTTAGTCTTGAGTTTTTTGCTTTCTCTGCCTTTACTTTAGCCTTTCAACTGTTCACCCGTAAGCATTTCTTGCAATTTCAGGACTGAGGATGCGTAATTTTACATGAAATCGATTTCCTACTAAAAATTCGCAGGTTGATTCCATGTGTACCACAATCGTGGAGAGTACATACTTCAACACAGATATGCGCAAGTTTGAATCATCGCAAATTGATGACAGCAAAGCACAGTGGGCTGGTTACTCGAGAGCATACCGAAACATAGTGCATTTCACTGTCTTGGTAAGCGTGTTGGGAAAAAATGAAATGAAAATCCAGCTGAGCGGAATATTTCACATATTGCTATTTACATGACCTAATTTTATTCGACTTTTGCCCAAAACAATCTCAGAACTGGCAGTGCTTGAAGGTAATTTTATGAAAAACATCTCAATTCGAAGCAAAAAGTAAAAGGATACAAAATCACAACTTTCGTTTGTCACCTAAAGCAGCAATCACACCTCTTGTAACCCACACGTTACGTGGTTTTAACGAACTTCCTCACAGCTGACCTAATAACTTTGAAAAGAACAGAACTTTCAATCACGGTGAAAGGTGAAAATCATTTTTTCCAGAAACTGGTCATACCATTTCCGTTTAACATAATCTTTATGACGTCACACAATTCTCTCTCTCGGACATAATTTTTATGATGTCACACTATTCTCAGACTCACGCAATCTTTGCGACGTGACAAAATTCTCATGCTGAAATGACCTTATCCTACTCAAAAACCAATTGTGGACTACCAAATTTTTAAACCTTAGCGCCAAACTGAACTTATTTCTCTTCGTGTGCTGCAAAGTATCCGATTAAAGCGTTCGTTTTGTTCCTTTTATTTTTTTGATGAGAAGAACTCACCAAGCGATAGACATGCAGCTGCTACTTATACAAACGAGACAGTCAAGCTGATGACGGAATTTTGGAAATTTAACTTAATTTCAAACCAAAAATATTATATAGGAAAATCTTTCGAAGATGTGTTGTGAAAATTTGTATGAATTTCAAAACTCTTTCCCCAAAACGTCATCCCACCATCCGACAAAATCGCAGCACGAAATCAAACCTGCGCATCCAGGCGGGAAATCCCCAGTCCTGGCAACCCTACGCTTCGGGGATCTTTGCGCGTTGGAAAACAGTGGGCATGACACTAAGTACTTTTGTGCAAACATGTTGCCCCTCATTGTGTGTACGGATGTCATTTCCAAAGATAAAAAAAACTTCGATTTCACCTCACAAAGAGCAGAAAACTTTTTTACCAATTCTGCAGGAATTACGAACTTGATTTTGAAGTGTGTGTGCGTGTGACGAAGCGCATTGAGCAGTCTCTTGATTTCACAGTGACCATAAACACCATTTTACTAAATACACCTATTCACAGTGACCATCAGCACCATTTTACTAAATACACCTATTTAACTACATGGCCTGTCAGCTCGTGACATACGACAGAAGGTAACTCATTTCTATTTCTTGCTTCGAGTTTTTCGACATAAAGCAGACTTATTTGTCGACATTATTCGACATTAGCAGCAATTCGAATTAGATGTTTTTACCCACATTTTATTTCAAATATTTTCAAATATGCGATTTGTTCAAAAGTAATAGTTAAGCTTCTTGGTGATGTTGCGAGTATCTTTTAGAAAAAATGAAGATGCTTGCGTTAGTCATCCACCCGTGAATAGGTCGAATCAGCGATTCACAGACGAAGCACAGGTATGTCATTATTAACCGAAAACAGTTCATTAACTGTAGTCCATAACCCTTGAAGTACCGCAACCACTGCCGTCGTTGAAGCTAGAGAGCTGTTAAACCCCTTAAAGAGCAGAAAGTCTCCTAGCTTCGATTTTAAAAAGTCCAAGCAGTTTTAGGTTTGAACTTTTTTTTAGAGTAATGTCACGAGTGGGTGGGTTCATGGGATTTCTGGATGACGTCACCGAGGTCTGAGAAAAAAGTTCAAGCAGCAATTTCTTTGTTTTTGATGCAAAAAAACTAGGTACGATCCGCATTTTCAGAGCCCTTAATTGGGTTTCTACCGTTAGTGGTTGGCAAATTATGGCCAAAAAACGCAAATCAATTAGCTAATGCCCTATCGATTCATTAGGGTATTACTTAATTAATTATCGTTTTTGGCCATAACTTGTTAGAACGGTGGTTCTTAATCAGGGGGGCGACTTTCCAGGGCAGCTCCAAAAAATTTCCAGAGGGTGCGATCCTCTACGCGCTCTACAACATGGAACGTTTGATCAAAAAATTACCAAGAAATACATTTGCTTTTGGAACTTATTTAAAGTCAGGTGGCTTTAAACAAAAGACAATTGGACGCTTGTTAGAGAAAACATGTATAACCACTGCACTAGAAGATATCAACACACAAATGAGAGAACTAACTCTAAAACAAATTAAAATTCAGCCTCTTCTTCATCTGAAAAAACTAAGAATACATTGTAAGCATTCACATGATGTCCTTGTCACTATGTGGGATAACCTGCTGTCCTTCCATTTCTATTTGGTATATATGTACTGAAAGAAACTTCCTCTTGCATCTTTCTGGGTACTTAGTGCAGTTGGAGCATATTTTTCTTTCTCTTGGCGACGCTTCGAATTTGCTGTATTCCTGGGAGTACCTTCCATTTTCAATTTACCCTGACAGATGCATTTGCAACATCGGTGTCAAGTAAAATTTTTTACCTCTGCGAAATTTCTAGCCTTGTCAGGTATTTCGCCTGAGATGTCAAGCGAAATTTCTAACTTATTCCTGTATGGCAGTTGTTTTGCTTTTCAAAGAAAGGGAATAAACTTTGGAGATAAATTCTTGAATTCTTTTGCGAAAATAAAAATTTTTCATTAGACGTCAGATAGTCCAGAATAAAAGACAGTTCACCAATAGCTAAACACTGAAAAATATATCTCACTTAACTTAGATGTCAATTATTTTTCTTATCCTAACTCTAAGCCAAACCCTATACCCAAATAACAAATTCTCAGCGTATTTAACAACTCAGTGAACACCAGGCCTTCCGCAAGGCATGACCTGGAAAATCACTCTGCGCATGCGCAGATGGTGTGAAGTCATCTATTTTGCAAGTCAGAAATTTCTCGTCACACCCTGTGCTGCTTGACTCATTTGAATATATAGGTTGTTCACAGCTTCAGCGCTGTAGCTGCAAAAATGAACTGAACCAAACTAATTTTATTGACGATACGCCTTGACCAAAAAATTTCAGCGCAAAACATCATAAAGATTTGACTGCGTAAACAACCGTGCCGGATTTTGCATAAACAGAAAGCCTGCAAATCCTTGACTGGGAGTGCAAATCTGCCTTTCTGTTTGAAATGAAAGCCTGCAACTAAAAGTTTGCGTTCACAACAAGATTAAGAATGCGTTTTCCTCATTTATTGATTTTGTTTGTTGTTTGTTTTGTTGGATGCTCCACTCGTTGCATACTCCTCCGAAAGGTTTTCTTGCCAAGTAAATGGAAACGTAAATTCCAAAAAGTGAATTGGGACGAAGTAAAAAAAGGAATTATTTATTGGGATAGTAAGCGAGATTTCCTAAAGTTCATTTTTGCACAATGGGTGTAAAATGTCCTCACAAATTCAGCAAAAATGTACAGGACAAACTATCTCAAAAAGATGAAGCACCACTACAGTTTCAAAAAATATACTCATAAGTCCCACAATCACTAGTTCCAGGGTGCATAAGTTACCCAAATTTCAAACCAGCTTTTCCAAAGGCAAAGACCCAGACCACTTGCGTCAAAGGTGCAGGAGGAAAATAGCTGACCACTCATAGCGCATTACACTACAAAGATTAAGCAATTTACAGCGGACAGTGTTCCAGTGAGCAAGCAGCCTGACGCACAATCTTTGAGGAGATCTGATGCTTCTAAGAAAGTTCACAATGATTACAAAGTAGAAGCAACAGCACCAAAGAACTTACGTAAACAACCATGTTCGTTCCCAAACCCATAGTGCCCAGCATCACACGAGTCACACCTTCGTCCTATTACGTTAGACTTGCATTGACGCTTGAGCGGGCAGTGAGTACATTCGTTGCTCAAACTTCCTTTTGGATCGCAATCACAGTCTGTTAAGACAAACACCAAATGTGTTGGTACCACGTAGAAACTGTGCAGTGTAAGAAAGTTGTTTGCAAAAAAACAGTGTTAGTTGTGCAGTTACAATCAAAAGGCATCGGAAAGTATCACCGTTGTATTCATATGCGCATTATTTAAAATAATTATCAAGAATTTTTTATTCTGTGCACCTACGTTCACCATCAACCCACTTGATTTGACTTGTGTTTGTAAATCCACTATGACGCTCTCCAAATCGCTGAACGCTGCAAGTTCAAATATTCTCGAAGACTTATTCCCCGTTATCAACATCAGCTCTTCAAGATCATACTCTCCGACACCAACTGCGTATATTGCAACTCCTTTTTCTGCCGCATGTGAAATTGCTGAAGGCAAATCTCTGTTGAATCCAACAGCATGGATGATAGCAAGAATGGGGCATACAAGGTGCGAAAAACATGTAGTCCCCGAAAGTGCAGAAAGTGTCTGCAAAGATGACAACCCCTCTCCACTGATATGCATGCCAAACGCTTGGGAGCGTGTGAAAAAAGGAGAGTGGAAACAACGCTTTTCGATTCTCATGGATTCCATTCAAAAGCCAAAACGAAGTAGACACTGCAGTGCAAACCTCCAGAAGGATTACATTTTTCTTTTTTCGAAAAACTTATCAAGGTAATTGAGAAATAACAGCAATTACGAAACGTGAGATAAACTAACTGTAGAATAAAAAATAGTTCTTACGAGGAGTCCGAAGCTTTGCCATCCGTCATAAGAACTAAGACTCTCTTTGCTAGAGGATAACGGCTTGTAGACGCCAGAAAGTCAGTGTGCAGTGTTTTGTTGATAGCATGAGCTGTGTCGGTCCTGGATCCTTGGTCCTGCAACATCAGTTTAAAATTGTTAAAGTAGGTTGTTGCGTTAGATCATAGTTTCCAGCATCGGTTATTTTGTTCCATTCAAAGCACAAGCTGTGCTAAACACTTTGGGTTAATGACAGGTAGCTTTACCTATACTCTGCATTAGTGGCCTAGACCATCTTCTGAAAAAATTCAAATAAACTTATTTCTCGGATCTAGGTACTGTTTGAAAATATTCACTTTTTGGAAATACAGCATCTGCAGTTCTACTGCATAACTTAAAGAGGCATTAGATAGAAAGAAATTCAAGTTGTTCTGCATTAACAGGAATACGCATTCTGGCACTAGGACCTTCGTTTATGATCACTATTAATTGCAGCATTATGATATTTAGCGGAGATAGTTTGTTTGATTACCTCCGTCAAGAGTGCCATTAACGTATTTGATACCCAAACATTAGGCCTGTGTTAAAAGTTTCTTCAGTTATAAGCATTTCATCAGTATCAGATAAAAATCTCCGATAACCCTATCGTTGGGTCAGAGTCTATTAGCGATAGAAAGTGCAGGTGTTATGGCCAATGAAAGGTGTGTTGCAGCTTGACGTTAATGCTGGATTCGAGTACAAGTCCCAGTCCAACCCAATCGATGACTAGGGTATAAGTCAGAGTCTAGCCGTTGGCCATTGTAGTCGATTGCGAGCCAGGATACAGGAAAATTGGCTGCAAAGCTTCATCGCTACACCTGGTGAAGGCGCATGTGAACAGATGGATAAAATTTTTAAAGTGGATGTGAGGAAGTCACTCCTGACGAATATTTCTGAGCAAAAGTATAAAAATAAGCCGTGAATTTAGTTTGACCAGTGAGAGCATACAGGTTAAAAAATTTTTCAACAACAAGTAGAAAATGGCCATTCCTTAACAGGATATATTTTCTCAATGTTATTATTTTCCAAAAACACTTTTCAAATGTGCCATCAAAAAACTAGAATTTCAAAGTGTTACAGAGGCGCAGGGGAGCGAATTCCCCGGATGGCTCGTTTTCATAGGGGGCAGAATCGCATTTCAATGATGGAAAAAGAAATACCATTAACGACCATGAACTCAAGAAATTTAAAACATCTTCCATGTATTTAAAAAAAAAATTTGCCGATTTTCAAACACTGCAGTTACTGTTTCTTGTTAATGTATTTTTATTGCATCGTAAAACCACCATACAGTGCCCATCACTCAGAACGCATTTTTTCTTCGATATTAAGATATCACCGCAAGCTCTCTGAATTTCTTGTCAGTAGGCATTACTCAGTCACTGGAAAGTTAAGCCGATGTTTGACGTGGTAATATGAACAACAAAATTGTACTACCACCAGCAGTGTGCGAAAGGTTAATAAACTCTTCAGCAATGACATGTACACTGTTTCAACAGACTACTGTAGTTCTTTGATCATGAAGTTTCATTCTACATAGTAGCAACGTTTTACTGATCCCTTCTAAGCAATTGCCTGCATAGGGGACATAGGCACAATATTAACAAAAACTTGAAACTTTCAAAACTGCACCTGGCTTGCTGCACGTTGAGAGCCGGTATACGAATGTCGTACTTTGAAATTACGCACTGAGCCGCTAATTTCGCACCAATTTGCAACTCCCCAACTCGCCAGTCGATTGTGCTAGAGAGCTATCCAAACCGTCAAAAGATTTGGCGAGTCTTGCAGCTTGCACTGCAAAACCATTTGTGGGTTTTGGGCACCGCGTTTTTTGTGGATGACGTCATAAGTGGGGCAGGTTTTTGATCATTTGGGATCATCTTACCTGTCCTGGGACCAACCGACAGATGGCAGTATTTCGCTCAAGTTTTTAGTGGAAACTAAGCGAAAATCCGAGTCGTTTGAGCCTTTGATCAGATTTCCAGTGTTTTATGTTCAAACGTTATGGCAAAATTACCTATTTTTGTAAAATTACCCATTTTATGTTTTTTTGGCCATACCTTTTGAAACAGAAACGCTAGAAACCAATCAATGGCTCAAACGGCTCGTGTTTTAGCCTAGTTAACAATAAAAATTTCAGCTAAATCCTAGTGGTTGGGCCCACGGCCAAGTAACCTGAGTCAAAATGGCCAAAAACTACCACACTATGACGTCACCCACAAACAAACGAATCTTAAAACCTAAAAATGTTTTTTTTCAATTGCAAGCTACAAGACTCGCCGAGTCTTTTGAGGATTTGTACAGCTATCTAGCGCAATCCACTGGTGAGTAATGGAGTAGCAAATACTTGGCCAATATGTACAAATTATACCTTTTACAGCGAAACTCGGCCGGCTCCAAAGGTTTTAACAAACACTTGAAACTTTCAAAACTGCACCTGGCTTGCTGTTCACACAAAGTTGCTGTTTGGTGCGGCCTCGAGCTTCTTTGTTTCGATCGTGCAGGTGAAGGTTTAAATGCTGAGACAATTTGCACATTTGCGGGTATGGAGGAATCCAGGAGCAGGAATTCGGAACTAGGGAAAAGAATGTGTCTTTCCAACCCCAGAACCAAATTACTACACACCAGCATGAAAACTCTGCATTTTTCTATACGAGTTAACATTTTTCTTTACTGTTGCTATGCGTTTTAGTTTTAAAAAGTTTAGGTCTTGGTAATGCAATGATTTTTCCTACAGGTGATGCAGGAACACCCAACCAATGCATGCAAATACCATAAAAAACAACAGTGATGTGGTGGAGTCACATTCTTTGTCATTAGCCTTTTGTGTCCAAAGTTTGCAAACTTGAGTATGTGATTCGGTCGATTTTGTGTCATGAAAAGATTAGTGTCAATAAATTGTCATTTTTTTCATCTCATGTCACTCTCATTACAGACTTATTTTGATCAATTAGATATATTCCTCTTTTTTAATAGCTTAATTTCGCATTGGAAATATATGACTTAATTCGAGTAAGGAGTTAAAAAACAATGACCCGAATGGAGTTGTTCAGCTCAAATATAAGTCCGACTATGTCGAGTCATTACACAAAAATGTCACTCGAGTTTGATCATCCAGTGGTTTTCATGAAATGTGAATCGATCCAAGGCGACTCATTGATTCGAGTTGCCCACTCACTGAGAAGTATTGACAGAAGATGTAATTTGCCATCACACGTAAAATGGCTGCATTAACTGCACCTGTATCCGCAAACTTTTGTACTTGCAACGATCCAAGCACACAGATAAGAATGAAGTTTGTAGTTAGAATCTACAATCCAACCTGAAAAACGCAAGATGCGTCCAACGTCTGTTTTTGGTCTTACTGTCGCAAAGCGAATGAAAGAACACTTTAATTTGTTAAAACTCAAAAATGTTGTCTTGGGATCTGGACGTAAAGAATTTAATCTCAAAGCTACTTTGCCTGTGAAGGGTGCTAAAATGTTTTTGAGTTGGCAATAAGGTGTCATATACAAACAAACATGTTTGCGTGGAGACACAAACATTAGCTAGAACTAGCTCAACTTTCATTAACGGAACAAATGAAGCCAAAGCGGACCCAGACTCCAGTTCAGCACACTAAGCAGCACACTGCACAGATTGTGAAATTTGATGAAGCAGTAATTTTGACATCTGTCAGTGATTGGAAAAATTGCAAATTAGCAAGTTTGTTCCATCAGAAACACCTCGTTAGATATCAACATACTATACGCTCTTTATGCATTTGCAACCTGCTGCCAGGATTTCTGTTGCTTCCTTTGGGCTTATCAATTGTGCAAGAAATGTCCCGCGTAGCCTCGGGCACTACCAAGCGGAAATGGGCGCCACTAACGACCGGTGGTGACACTCCAGAAGTCAAAAGCGAGTATAATTGACACTTTACCTGAACCTGACAAACTGATCTCCTTTTCTTCCTACAAATGAGGCACGAATTGCACATTTTTTTACCTAATGTTGTTCACATTGGTCGAACTTTTATGAGAATGAAAACAGCCTTTTTTAAAACATTCAGCATAATTTCGTTTGATTACGTTTTGTTTCGGAACATCTTACACATCTGTGATTTGTGATTATGCTGTTAATATCAACAGATAAGTAATTCATACTTCAATAGCATCAACAGCAGCTTCAAATGAATTTTCGTCAGTGTAATTGCCAAGACCAATTTCTGTTCGAATGTACGGCTGGTTGAAAATCGAACGATAATGGTAGTAATATGAGTACTGGACCTGGAACAGAAATAAATTGGTAATGGTTTATTTATGCATTTTGTGACTTAAATTACCAAGTAACACGAATGCAGCAAGAGAAAAACAACAACATCAAAGATCGGAAGTAAATTTCATGTTGATGAGAATATAAAAACATCAGAACTCCCGGGTTTTGCAGTTTAGTGATTGTGTTCTAACATGGTGAATCACAAAGGCTTGGGGAGAAACCATATGTGTCAAGTTCTCAGTCAGCACTGGTGCTGGCACAAATCCATTTTTAATTGAAGATGTTTCACAAGTAGTAAAAGAAAAGTAACAAAATGCATCGAATTGTCAAGACTTTCTAAAACACCGCTTCAAATCAATAAGCGTGGTGGATTCTTTTCACGTTGGCAACTTACTACGCAGGTATATTCTGAGCTTAAGGCTACAATTCGCAATGTTGCACAACATTTATCTGGTAAACCTTGGACAAACCGAATGCATCGTGTCAATAAAAATAATTCTTAACAAATGATCATTTCGAAATGGGAAAAATACTCGAATGCAAAAAAGCAGAATAAAACGTGGAGGCAGGCATTATAGAGTGATCCTTTCATTCCTTCCACATCAGAACAAAATTTTAATGAACTTTTTGACTGCAAAAACAACAAGGAAAACTCGTTTGAAGATCTCAATGATGAAGACCCATTTCTATCAACTGACAGAATATTCAAATAGTGGTGGTCCCATTGCATCTTAAAATTATATTTTACCAGGAGTCAAATCATAAAAGTAGCAGAACGTTGATCAACCACAATCTTTCAGGCGAAACGTTTAAAAATAGAAACCTACGTTGAATTTGTTTAGATGCAAAAAAATCTCAAAAACATCATTCTTGGTTCGGTAATGGGTGGTAAAAACATAACCTCAAATGGCATATTTTAAGCATTTGCGTCTTTGATCGCAACTCACTTTTTAATCGTCAAAGTAAAGGGTGAGAAATTACTAATAAAGTATGTGATGTCCGTATTCATGGAAATTAAATAGGTATATTGGATTTATTAAATTACAACCAGAAAAATTTTGTTTTGACAATGCTTTTTCAATACGAAACTTAAGTTAATGCTTTGGTTCCAATAAATAAGTTGAACAACGATCACGGTCGTACCACTAAAATAATCCCTTTGTTGCGAGTAGCAGGTGGGTTTATTCATGCATTTTTATGACTCAAACCACAAAATAGCATAAATGTAACAAAAGGAACTAAGCACCCATGGCAGAAACATCAATTGCATGATGATGAAAATTAAAGTAAAAGAAGCATTAATTGCATGATGACAAAAATAAAACTGGAAATTGCACTGTGAACTACTATGAATTATCCGAACTACGAATTATGTTGAACCAAATTATACCAACTGTGAAGTATGTGAACCACATATTTGAGACCTAAAGGGTTGGTGAAAGAATAGAAGCACTTCTCCTAGAGAGGAAGCATTCTGCGCTGTCCACGTCTCTGAACAGAACGATCGTGGCTTAGATGGTTTGAGCACGTGAACGGAAGATTCCAAGAGAGTTTAGCGAGCTTTCTGTTGGTTACACCTACAGGAAAGCAGCCTAGAGGTTGAGGTCGACCAAAACCAAGTTGCGTGATTACGTCTTCGAACTGTCTTGATCAAGCTTGGTCTTGGAGCCTGCAGAACTATCAGAGGTTGCTAAAACCGTGAAATGTTAAGATACCTCCTGGTCTGCTGGCTCAGCTGCCTTTCTGAGAGGAAAGGTTTTGAATGAATGAAAATGAACGGTTCCTGAAGAAAAAGCTATCCATCTTGTGAAAACCTGGTGCTTTTTAAATGAAATTGTTTAACAATAAATATGGAATTTATTGACATTTCTACACTTGCTACTTTTAGATTTATCTACAGTAATTCTCAAGCAGTTGCTTTTTGCAATTATTGACTGGCTGTAATGATAAATGCTCAGACGTCACTTTGATTCATGGAAATCTTCTTTGGTTCATCATGCTCGGTAAATACGTAGGCCAAAAGAAGTGCAGTTTCCAAAACCATTTGTCTTATACACAAACAAAAGAAACAAATCAGGAGCAAACTAATTCACACGATGTCACAACACAATAAAATCTCGTACTTAGACATAAAAACGTAGCATGACTTGTTTTAATTCTCAAATTAGCAAGAGTATTGAAATATGGTGAATAAAGTATGAAAGCGCAATTATTCCATTCAGGCCGTTTGGCATGTTATTCAATTTTTGCAAATGATATTGTGGTTTAAACCAGTTTCGTTCAATGTCACAACTAGGTACATCTTAAAACTTACCACACCAATCTGGACATGCCGTTGTTCAATGTTCATGCCTTTAGCGAAACGTTTTACCCAGTCTTTCACCAAATCAAAATTAGTCTCATTAACTGAATAGGACCCATCAAGAAGAAATATAAGATCAATGTCTTCCAAACACCCTACAGAAAATGTGAAACAAATACGTTGGAAAACAAAACAATGAAACGTTTGAAAAATTCTCTTGTATCGCGTGATTCTTGGTAGACATTAAGCTTTGCACATAAATTTTGTTATGAACTCTCAAAACAACTGAAAGTTTTGAGCAGAGGTCATTCTTGAACGTTCATGTTTAACCAGTAACAACGAAACAAGTCATTGCAAAAATTGCACAAGGGTGGCTTGTCCTTGTGCAAGAAGACGGCGAGAGCACTGATCAAATTATCCGCTGTGTTTCGAAATTGAGCTCCATTTTTGAGAATGCCAAGTTCAAGTCGAACCAACAGAGAGAACTGGAACAGTAGAAAAGCATGGCCAGTGTAGCACGTGAAACAGTGAGAGGCACATGTTCCAGGAAACACAATTGCTAAAATAAGTGGGTCATACTTATGGTTGCAATTCCAACTACTACGTTTCGACTAAATGTTGTTTTCTCGTGTACCCCATTCAAGCGTAGAAATGCTGACCACTCTGCGTTATCAATGCAGAAATGCCTTGAAAATGAAAATGATCCTCGGTTTTATTTGTTCTGCATATATGATGGCGTGACATAGGGTTGCCATACGTCTGAAATTTTCCGGACATGTCCGGAATTTCTGTGTTAAAATTTGTGTCGGGAAAAATAAAAGATGCTCTAATTTCCGGAATTTTGACAGTTAAGAAATTACGTTTAACTTGAAACAATGTGCATGTGTTGTAAATATGAGAACTCCAACTTTTACTTCTTTGGCTGCTTCCAGCATCTGCAATAATTTTGCTGGAACCAGACCTAGCCCTTGGCATATGGCATTTATTTTTGCCTGAATTGGACTTCGCCCTTGCCTTACAGCACTTGTTTGTTGTCGCGAAAGGTACCCATTGAGACTGTCAGGAATTTTTCCTCTTCAGATCGGAATGGGATTGTTCGGCGCGATGAACGTTTCGGCGTAAAATGGTTATGAGAGATGACACTTTTGATGCGAGCGCTTTTATTGTACTTTTCCAAAAATTTTTGAGTTTAGGTTTACGTTATGGTTTTGGGTTTAGCTTTAAGCGTGAACAACCATCCTTTGTAATCTAACCTTTGAAATACAGTAGAATTCGCCTATAACGATTTCGGCTATAACGACAGTTCGCCTACAACGACGCTTTTTCTTCAGTCCCGGCAGAATTCCTACCTTTTACGTGCATTAGAGTTTGTCTATAACGACTTCGGCTATATCGTCACTCTGCCCACTGTGACGCTTTTTGTATGCTTGCAACCATGTTAACTCAACCACATAGGCGTCGGCAAAGTGGAGCAAAGTGATGAGATTGTGCTCCAACCGCCTATACTTTTAATTGGATACAATCAGTGACATAATTGACGGCGGACAGGGGAGCGAGCCGTCCCCTCTGTCAAGCTGCAAGCTAAATGTAAAAACCGGGTTCCACCTTAGCTTACATTTTGATATTTGGTATTCTTTTGGTTTTCAGTAGGTTGTTGTTTTTTTGTAGTCATTCACGACATCATCCACGACATCGGGGTTCGCTGGCGTACATCATGGTGCAACTTTAGTATGTCATTACATCTAAGAGGACATGATAAAAATTGTTTGACATTACTAAGGTTCCTTCGTCCACGTTATAGTGTTTGGACCAAGCGAAAGGGACTGTGACGAAACAGTAACATGCAATGCAAGGAAGCATTGAAAGTTTTGGAACAATCAGGCGGGTTGTTTTGCCGTGCAGCATTTGCCGTATTGTATTAGCCTTGTCACATTAAAATGATTGCCTCGTGGGTGTCGTCACGCGCGATATGATAAGATACAACGCAACTACTGAAAATTGGTCATCCTAAACTAAACATCGGTCAAGGCGAATGTCCGGTCGTCACAAGGTTGTTACAGTGAAGGTGGTCATTGTCGTGGCGGCACGACAGCAATCTTTCCAATTACTAAGCAGTTAGTTTATGTTGTTGCAAGACAAAATTACCTTTAAAGGATGGTTAAGAGGATATGACACGTCAAACTCAAGACAAAGCCAAGAAACATGATATCTAGATTTTTACTCTGGTCAAATGGTCAAATATTATTAAATGCCATTGAATCTCAAGTGAGACGGCAACGGTCAATTTAAATTTTTCTAATCTCCTAACTATGTTACAGTGAAGTACAAATGTGTTACAATTAATAAACGGAATGCTGCAGTGAAGAATAAGCAATTTCCAGAGCATTAGTAACTTGAATTTCACGAAACGAGACTATCAATTTAAACTAAAGTATGTTTAGATTCTTTAGACTTATGTCTGAAAAAATAAAAACAACCACTGAAAGAGTTTTGCTACTTTTTTTGTAACTGATTGTCACACTTTTACCCAAAGTTGAAAAAAAACTTGGTTGATTTCATATTTTTCACAAATATGACCTGAAGATTGAAAACAAGTAAATTCCCCAAATCTTACGTTTCTCACCTTCAGGTTCTATTGTTTTGTTGCTTCTGCACCAATCGGACAAAATAATAAGGCACGTCGCCACCATCCAGCATTTCATACTTCTTGAGAATATATTCATGCTTAACATGGCATCACCCACCTGCAGAGGTTCTAAACATACAACTCAGTATTAACTGCAAAGACAGTTGACCATTTTTTAACTTTAGCGTTTCGTACTTTCGTTGTTGTTGCTCTTTGCTTCGTCATACTCCTTGAATTCTCCTAACTTATGATAAACTTTTTCTAGGTATTGGAATTTTTTCTTAGAGCATTTGGAAACAGTATTTTACACATCTGCCTAGAAGCTCTGAACGGTCAAAAAATGATCTCAGAAGACCTGCGCGTGATGGGGAATTTTTTTTTCAAAAAGGTGGTTAGAAGCTTCAGTACAGTAGAGTTTCTTTCGCAATTATCAACGCAGTTAGGCAACAATGAAGTTACAATTGATTTTCTTCTGAGAACGAGGAGCTAGACTGATTTTAGTAGTCATAAAGATTTGTTTGTCAGCTGCCTCAAATTGTTGCTGACAGTTGATTCTTCACATAGCTTGCAAAGCTGAGGAAAAAAGGTTGTATGCATCTTGAGCTCACTGCACAAAAACGTGAAAATTAGACAAAGACCACAAAAATATTCTTCAAGACACGGTAGATCACTACAGTAAACCTTGGTTAATCCGGATTCGATTTGACCAAAGATTTTATCCATTTAGGCGAAGATCCGGATTAACGGAAGATGTTGTTTCTTGCCTGACGTCATCTAGATACTGAGATATCGGTGAAAATTACTTAAATTGAACACATTTACGACCCAACAGCAGACTTTCGCAGAAGCAAAAGAAATTTTGGATACATTTACAATTTTACATCAGACTAGTAACCGCCATATCTGGGCAGTTATGAAGAAGATGACAATCTTAAGTTCATAATTTTAGATCACGATACTTGGCTGCGAAGAAATCTGGGATATTGGACTAACGCAGAGATTTCTGCCCCTGCTCCATAAACAGCTCTTCTATTTCGAATGTAATGCGCTCCAGACATCTTACCGTGTACAATACACTCAGGGATAATGCTCTACACGCGCACACTCAATACTGATCACTAGACTGACACCGTAGTGCCTTACTGTGCGTTATATTCAACGTGATATGTCATGCCCATGTGTGACTTAATAATCGCATCTAAAATCAGGCAAAGTTTCACCAGTTGCGGCCGTTGTAATGATGATTCTGTACTCCCGTAGGCAGTAGCGTAGCCAGCCCAAAAATTTGGGGAGACCAAAAAATTTGGGGGTTCAAAGTGTTTGATTTTAGGCGAATAACACTACTTTGTTTGGGATACCGCCTCTCAAAGCACAAAATGACTATATGTTCTAAAAGTTTGGAGGGCATGACTGCTATTCCCCCTGGCTACGCCTATGTCGTCGGTGATCATGAGCATGCTTGTACTGCGTCTGAAAGCTAAGCTGCTGAATCTTTCCTAGAGACCAGTCAGTGAACTTAAAAACACAACAGCGTGGAAATGCTGAAATATCCGGATTACGAGATGTGAAAAGAGCAGATTTTATCCGGAATTGGCGAAGATTCGGATAAACCGAAGATTTTATAAAGAAAAACGTTAGAAATCATTCGTACCATCAGTTTAACAAACCTTTCCTTTACCATTTATCCTATGGGTCAAGTTGGTATGTTGCAAAATTTTAATTGAAAATTTCACTTCTTTTCAACAGGTTTCGCCATGAA
>JGI24021J15306_10001197_pt1 | contig 24446 bp, 15 predicted proteins | sample Ectturendosymbi1_FD_15306 | JGI IMG/M metagenome (IMG submission 15306) | reverse complement strand
TCTGACGAGAGCGTTGTTCGCTAACAATGAAATTTATTTGGCGTTTCTTCTGAATTCTCATGCGCAAGGTGTATCTGGCAAAAGTCAACAGTCTACTCAAACATCGCGCGGGGCCCCAGAGGCGCGGGGCCCAATGCAGCTGCATCGGCTGAAGGCCGGTCCTGGCTGAATAGTATGTGATGATAGTGTTTAAAGCAATAGCTTAAACAATATTGCAATATTTTTGTTAAAAGTTTTTNCAAAGCCTCGATTTCAACTTAAGTAAAAAGCATCTGACTCGCAGGTTGCAATCCGAAACTGAAAAACAGCGGTGACTTCACTCCTCGCTTGCTCGCGAAAGAAAAAAGTTACAAAGAAGCTGGAAAGGAGATCAGAAAAGCCGAAAAGTTGTTTGCCAAGTATTCGAAACCCGGGATGAAGAACCCTAATGATCCGCAACTACTGAGGCTTTACGACTGGACATACGAAAAGTCTGAACGCATCAAAGACAGTTTGATGAAATCTGTAAGCAATAGAGCCTACGAGCTCTTTATCAAGACAAAATTGTGCTTAAGTTTGTGTCTGTCTGTGTTACTTGATTTTGCACCATTTTCATGTACGCATATTTTTGCACCTATATTTTCACTTTAGAAGTAATTATGGCGTTTTCATGATATCTCTGGGTTTTCACGCAGGTAACTCCACAAGAAAACGCTGATGGACCAATGAAGGGCAATTTTGTTTCTAGACAATCTTTCGACGATGTGATGAAGGAGCTAGGCGCTCCTATACCAGAAGAAATTAGGAAAAGACTACACGAAGTCAGGCACATATTTTGCCGCTAGTTAACTTAAAGTCTTTTTTCAATTTTCATAATACGACGTGAAGATGCGAGAGAACTTTTAGTCATCTTTACCGGCTTTCAGTTTCATTTGCCTTTTATTTTCAGGTTCACGACAAGGATAGAAAAGGAATAATTGAAATTGATGAATTTTTATCCGGGAAAAAGTATATTTCCAAGACGTGTCTCATGTCCGCATTTGAAGGCAAAAAGAAGAAAGGAAAAAAAGGAAAAAAGGGAGGGAAGAAAGGGAGGAAAGGAAAATTCAAGTTGCCCGTTCCCATTTGCACTGAAAAGGATGGTCCCAGAAGACCAGATGGTGGACCACCTCACAGATATGTGGAAGAGCAAATGCTTTGGACAGACACCAGCAGATTTAACAGGTTAGCAAAGTTCGAAACGAAAACCGTTTTTTTTAAATGGTGGTTTTTATAGCTAAGAAAAAATGAAGGACATCTCTCTCTCTCTAAGTCCATAGGTTTCGCCGAGTTTACGCGATGCTATACGCGTTTCAACCGATATTTTTAAACTGAGGCGCCTTTCTTCTAAAATGCAGGGATAAGCCACCGAAGCATCCTCTAGAAGACGATTCTGCGTGGTACATAAAAATGCCGGACAAGCAGTACATTGGAATCACCGAAGCTGCCAGACGCGGTGACATGGAAAGTTTGAAGAGAGCTTTTGAGGTAAACCCATTGACTATATGTATTTAGCGTCACGATGGAAACGGCATTTGAGATCTCCAATTACTTGTTCTCAACTGGCGTTGCACTAGAAAAAACAGAGTTTGTTATGGTTGATTTATGTTCGGGGATGTTTGGTTATTTTTTGCAAGGTGAAGATCCATTCGCTATTTCAAAGTAAATTTTTGCCAACAAGTTTCCTTTCACATTTTGCGCAAATCATCATATCTTTTTGCACCGTTTCGGCAAATGTGAATAATTCCAATGCTTCCATTGTTTTCGCAGACTGGAACAGAAGTCGATACTCGTGATAAATATTTCAAGACTCCATTAATGGCAGCGGCAGCGGAAGGAAACCTTAAGCTGACGAAGTATCTTCTTTTGAAAGGGTAAGTGCTGACTTCTTTAATCGCTCGGCTTGGGGCAATATACAGCGAAAGTTTCTGAAAGAAGTTTTCGTGACTCTTGCTGCTTGACGACACGGGCTTGCGCGTGAGTAGTCTTTAGCGGAATAGTTTTCAAATCAGACAAACTACGTCGTTCGCCTCGAAAAAGCACTTAATTTCTGACAAGCCGAGCGCCAGTCTTTTCTCAGCTATATCTGTAGCTTCTGAAACATGTTGTGCGAAGTTATGACTCTATTCTCCGGTGTTCTTTTGATTCAGGGCAAGTGTTGAGGCTCGAGACAATTTCAAGTGGACGGCACTTCACCATGCGTGCCACTCCGGCCAACTTGACGTCGTGCAGGTGATGATGGCTGCTTCCGTTATGAACAATTCATCTGAAGCCTTGTTGAGTCCCTGATTTTCGTGTTGGCAAAGCTACCGGTGAAACCTACCGTTTCTATTGGGCGGGAAGTTCGCATGAAAAAAATTAAGTCATTTTTAGCGGAATAGTTTTCAAATCAGACAAACTACGTCGTTCTTCGCGCATAACCTGCAACGCATATCGGACGAGGATCCCGTTTTTTTTCTGGCAGATGTAGCATAGTGCAGTCCAAATTAAAGCAGTTACACGTTAGTTTTTGCACAAAAATGAAACTTTTAATGTCTCCTTTGCTTCTATCAAGGCTCTTATGCATGCTGGATCTGATGGAAACGCAATGACCTGGAACGGAGCAACTCCCCTTATGCGCGCCATTGAAAGCTGCAAGCCTGATGTTGTCAAGTATTTGCTTGACTGCGGCGTGTCTGTAACGGCGCAAAACAAAAAAGGTATGGTTGTGAATTGTTTTGGTCTTGTGGAGGAATTTAGTTGATTACAGGCTCGATTCTGACAAATTGTGTATCCCAGGAAATCTGGCAAAATAGTTTTCGGCAAGCGTGTGCCGCAGTGGATATATATCAATCTGGTGCCAACATTTCAGCGCCTGGGTGTGTTTCGCACCTGAGGTATTTACGTTTACAAGCATCTTCGTTTGACGAACTACTACACCGCCTGTGCAGTAGCTGATGTGAGACAGAGCAAGATTACTGCGTCGTTGTGCGCTTTTTCGACAAAGCTTTTTTTAAGCTGACGTGAATGCAGGAACATTGTTGCGTAATGTTATTTGTGATGATTTGGATTTTCTATCTGCTTTGCATCAACAGCAACTATATACAGCAGAACGAATCGGAAAACTTAAAACTTGAAGCAAATGAATCATCAGTCGGGAAGTAACGAGCAAGTAGTTTATCAGCCTTCTTGCAGAACGTGCTATCAAAGTTCGCATTTTGATGATTCATCATCATAGCCAGGTTTTCTTCCAATACCACAGCGTTGCAAAATTTTCCAGAACAGCCTCAGCTGTTCATCAGCAATCAGCACCAAGCATCAGGTCATAGTTTACTCTTGGAAATAGGAAGTTAAATGTCGCAAGTAATCTGACCCTGGTTGGAGACCACGTTGCCCCGCCACAGTACGACGCCCAAGCTGTAATTTAATTTGAGAAAGCTTCTCACAATGGAATGCTCGCCATTGTTTCAAAAGAAACGGCCTTGCCTTACCCAAGGGTCATACTTGATTTGTGACTTTGTTTCCGGATATACCACTCGTGCTGCTTGAACTGGTGTCGCGATGCCACGTTTTGCTTCATGTTTTGCTATTTTTATCCACTGATCCAATAAGCAAATGCATTTGATTTAATTACATGTGCTGTTCAATTTGTACGGCGATCTTCAGTAGCACTGTATGGAAACTAACTTGGGACAGCCAAAAAACAACTAGCAAGCTTGATTAATAAGATAACTAAGCGGATTTTCTTAAAAAAGTACCTTGTGTCCTAAATTAGACCATTTATTCTTTCAGCGAAAAAATGTCTCTTAAACAAGTGTGTGGTGACGATTTTCTGAACAACGTATCCATGTCTAAGGATGATTTGCAATCTTAACCCAAAGGTCACAAAAGGTATTTTGCTGACAACCTCCACCAAATAATGTCGGCAGTGCCTTTAACCTCTGTCTGTCTGCATTGGGAACTATTTCGGTTAAGTAAAAAATACTGTTTGGATTAGTTCTTCACACAGACGCCGCTGTTACTATAGCAGGTCGATTGGAGTTTTCATTCTACGCCTAAGCTTCTAATCATTTCCAAACCATTTTCAATGGTCGAATGTAACATCGGAAGCCTAAGGTCCAGTCCAGTGGCTTATGTATCGGCGAATCAAAAAGGTCAAGTGACTTATCAGCCGCTCCACTGCTCTCGCGAAAACGTCATCAATAGCAAGCAAATATTGTATCGAATCTTAGAGGGACAAAAATGTTAACGGAATTCGGACCGGAAATGACAAACAAACCTTCAGCTTAAAACTCCAGCAATCAAGTTTCCTGTATACCGCTGTTATTTGAAAAACCTTGGGTAAAACCTGATTAACTTTTCAAAATGGATGAAAAAATAGAATTCTTTAAATACAAGTCAACTTGTTTTGGAAGTTTTAACCTACGTCAACAAACTTGAATTCTGTCCGTTACCTTTCACTTCAGAAATGTAATATTCATTTCAAACACACATGCTCCGCTATCTTCCACTTTTGTTGCTGCTCCCTCTTACATCAAGCAACGGTTGCCACACAACTTCAGGCCAAGCGCAGCCTTTCCGTCTTGCATCGATCAAAGAAAACATTTTCACTGGTAACAATAGAAGTGTGAAATGATCTCTGTCATAGAGCAATGTGAATGTCAGTTTAAAAGGTTGTGGGCCCTTTTTTTCCATCAAAGTTCGAAATTTGACACAATGCAATGATTTGGTTCAACTTCGATTCAGGTGACCGGCTGGGTTTGAGTTGATAACGCTCAGTTATTTTCACGTACAAACATACTTTAGCCAATTAAGAAAAACATATTACCTCAACATGGCATCAACTAAACTTTCTTTGCGGTTGTAGCACGGTTGTGAAATAGTGTGATATTGCCTGTCCTGGAGCACTACTTATATCCAAATCCAAAATTTTTCAAAAAGTGGGTCTTAGCCACATTGGTGAATTTTTTAACAAACGACTGAATCTTTTAAGAGGTAACTAAAAAATTCTCGGGCCTAAAACAACACTTGCTTTCTCAATCAAAGATAGTGCAAAGTTCCAGCTGATTTTGGGATTATTTTGAGGCGGGGATAAAAGTCCTCTACGTCTTGTAAATGCTTATGCTTAAGAAACTTTTTAGAAAAAGTGTGTAGAATATTTTCAGCAAAAAAGGCAGCTTTACAAACAAGATGCTTTACACAACTTTTTAGAACACAGTTTAGAAACGTTACTGCATTAAAGCGCATGAAACGCTTGAAATGTCTGTTTAATGAACGTATTCTAGTTTTTCAGGTTCTGTGACCTCAAAAAATATTTTTATGTCAATATTTTCATATCGTTTTACGTCCAGAAAAAACTGCTGTGGATGTGGCTCGAGACTGGGCAAATGGAGAAATATATCAAATGGTTAAAGAGAGGTATGACGCAGCTCCCAAGCCCAAGGTTGACAAGAAAGGAAAGAAAAAACCTCCGAAGCCCCCCAAACCTCTTACCATACCGCCAATACCTTTGGTAAGCTCGATATTCATTTCTCTTTGAACCTACTTGCGAAAATCAGTTGTTACAAAATATGGTTAATTTGCTGTGGAATATTTTTGCATTGAGCCACTGCTATTTTAATGCAACAGATATAAAAACATTTGCTGCTGGAGTGTTAGTGATTGCGTTTGTATCTTGAAGAGCGCATTATCCTGCGTGTAGCACAAATCAATTTTTCCATGTGAGTGCCCAAACCGAAACATTGGGAAGAAATTCGCAAGTAAATTAGCTGTGGTTTGAACTATGGTTGAAACTACTTGTACATATTTTTTCATGAAATCCAAACAATGTCGCTGGTCAAACATGTGGTGATTCAGGTGCTTGGGCAGGTTTTGGCTAAAGGAAAAGATAAAAACGGGATCACATCAGCCGAAGAATGAAAACAAAAAAACATCATTACGAACGAATGAAAGGGGCACTTACTGCTGGGGGTGGCTCGGCACCACCAGCCCCATCCACTGATGACGACCTTGGGATGATTCTCCCCAAATGTCCAAAGGTTTTGATGTGGGTTAATAATCTTGTAATGCGCATGCTGGCAAAGCAAACTTGGTGTGGGAGCAAAGTTGTGGCCTCTTGATTTCCATTCACTTTTTAACTACAGTTCAGTATCTTCTTGGTACAATACAATTTATCAACTTGCAGTTTTCTATATTTAGGAATTTATATTTATGAAGGATGCTCACAGGGCGGTTACTTAAACCACTTCATGTTTTCCAAAACTGGTTTCAAGCTTTTGTGATTTGTTAGGCAAATGTTATTCTACCTACAGGGTCATTTAACAGCATCCGGGACTTTAGTAGAGGCGGAGCCACCGCAGGCCCAGCAGCAAGCTACTGATGCTGGTGAGCTCTTACCAAATGAAGCAAGTCAGGTGTGTAGAATGAGTAAGAAGNATGTGAAATGTTTCATGAACTCCTTCGGCCAAAACATTGGTATATCCAGCTGTTTTTGATTCGTGGTAATTTATTATCCAGATTCGGTTTTGTGACTAGAGGAATAAAATTTTCTACCTTTAGATCCATTTTCTTTCTAACTATGTTTTTGAACTATTTCATAAGCTCTTAGCTGTATGTTAACCATTCACTGGGGAATTCAATGGCTAAAAATAGAATTTCCTGGAATATGCACTGAGGGAATATTGTTAAGCGATGAAAAGTAAATCACAGTTGTGAAAATTATGGTTGTGGTGTTTGTGTTAAAGGCAGATGGCATAAATATACAATTATACGTTGCAGCACCACATTCTGTCAGAAGATAACAATACCAAGATAATAGGAAAAAAAACAAAATAAATTCAAATTATTTTGCTGAAATATAGCTCGAATGAACCAAGTGCAGTTGTACTGTTTGTTGATCGCAATGCCTATCCACCGCGATATATGATTCACAACAGATTCAACGATAATCGTGACTGTATGTGCCAATAAGTCCATATGAGAAATGAAGGCTTGTGTTGCTTAATTACTTGCCTGTGACTGATTGATAAACTTTTTCGCATGATCGCTAAACATTTGGAAACCCATTTGTTTAGCATTAATTCTGAGGAAACAACGTGATGCAAGGTTCTACATTTGTGAAACTACAAAATCTATCTTATCATTACCATTTTATTGGATACATTTGGAGGGAGCAAGATAAAATGGAGTGTTTGAAGATCCACTTTGTCTTTGAAAATATCACGCAAAAACTTTGACTGCTTGGTGTTTTTTTACCAGGAAAACGTCGAACCATTTGAAGTCACCACGCCGAAAGTTCCAGACTTGGAGCAATCGTCTCCCAGGAAAAAAGTTAAGGCCGTGGTTGCCGCTGCAGATGAAATATCCTCCGGGGCCACAGCTAAACAAGATATTGCATACACGCCTCGAAAGGTTGGATGGCTTAATGAAGACGTGTGTAGTTTCAAAGATGATTTCTTTGAAACTTGCGAGCAATTTTTACTCTGCATAGATTTACGAAACACGGAGTCACTGTAATATTTTTGCTTACGTACGACAAGTATGAAACAAAGTCCACCTTTATTTGGGCAACCTGTAATATGTGTTGCGACATTGCGAGCACCTCAGATATGTTCTTGAATAGACTTCGAACCCGTAGCAAACACGTTATAGGCTATGTGGAGTGTGGACGGTCTCCAGCGGGGGGGACTTGCCACTCTGTTTACCTTGCGGCGCGGATGCCTCCGTATCAGCGGAGCTTAGTGGTACTACATGTTTCGTGGTTAGCTTAGTGGTCACGAACAAAGCAAAAGTATCTTAATCATTGCGCTGATATTAAATTCGTGTGCACTATAGCACTTTAGCTAATACTGATATCAGAGGGCACTATTTTTTATTGAGAAATTAACACAACTTCCACGTAGGCCTGCAACTAAAGAAAATGACCCGGATTGAACGACCTCAAAAACTTTTCTATCTTTTTTCAAATAAGAAAATTTTCCGATAAAGTCTAATGCTACCTACTTAATATGAGAAATACATATTGTTATGTTTAACATTACAGTGACCGATTCTTTACCGAAAAAGGGCTCGTTTCTAAAGAGCTTTTTGCATAAGTAAGTTGGTTGAGGTCAAAATCACAAAGCAGGCCTTGACAATATTTCCTAGCGTTATACTGTACGGTACATCTCAAAACTGCAGGATTTTTTTACCACGGTATAACTTTCTTCAAGACAAGATTAAGCTTCAAGCTGTGTAACTCGGTCGAAATGTAAAAATAGTTCGAAAACAATGAAACTTGTGACACAAATTATTTCAGTTTTGCTGTTCAACACGTTTGACCGGTATTCACTGTTTCTGACACTTTTTGTAATCAGTTTTATAAAACTTTGACCTAAAACATGGCACTGCGTCTACAGCACCAATCAAAAGACAAGAATTTGAACCGTATTACAAAGTAGAATAAAACGTTTTTTTGTTCTGCAATCGCACGCAATAGCTTGGAGTCATGGGTGGCGGAACCTTTTTCAAAGAGGGGTGGCACAAGTGCAAGTCAAAAACAGTATAGACAAATATTGTGGTTTGAATTAGCAATTGTGACGTCACATGCATTGAAATGAGACGTCATTAATTTTTGTCAGCATGTTTAAACAATTTTATGCAATGTTTCATGAGCCCTCAAAGACCTCTCTCTACTGTGCATCCTACTATCTACGCTACACTTGAGCACATAAATGCAACCAGTTGTTCGTAATCTTACATGAAATTCATTCACAAGGAAGTACAAATGCAACATGCACAAAGCTAAGAGAACGTTTTAGTACGTCATCAGATAGGAGTAAGCAGGGGTGCAGCGGGGCGGAACGCGTGGGAACGGTATTCCCACACCTTTTTCACGTTTGTTTTAAAATGGCTTTGAAGCTGTTTCAAAACGGCTGTTTTTTGGATGCGTTTCCACACCTTTTTTGTTAGCACTACATCCCTGGGGGTGAGAGGGGCTTTGTTGCCAGATTCACTTTCAGATTGTACACCATATGAAGGTCAAAATTACACTATTTCAGACAAAATCACACCACCGTGAAAACGTATCTGTGAACCACCTGAAATTCAAGTAGGCTGTTACAGGGGTGACTCAAGGTGAGCAGCGTCACTCGGGCCCATCACGCGAGTTATGCTGACTGATTGCCGGAGTCGTCAACAGCGGGGGGGCCAGTGGTGTCCGGCCCCCCATTTAAATTCCGTGAACTCCCATTTCATCTTTGGTGCCACGGTTGCTGCATACATCCAATATTATATTTAAAAAATGTGACCCCTCTTTGTGATTGTTGGCCCTCCTGCTGCAAAACCCTGGCGATGGGCCTGTTGATTGCACCCTTTCGATGCTTACGTCACTGAAAGTTCCATTTGCTTTCATTCTGGCTGGCACTATCTTTGCTCTGTGACATTAGTTACGTAACAGTAAATGAGAAGTTCTCATGATAACTTCTCCATTGTTGAGTAATGTACGTCACAGAGCAATGATATCTTCAGTTACTCCTCTGCGTACTAGGCTCATCCAAATTAGCCCGAGTTACTGGACAATGTTTCGTTCGTTTGAAATTATTCTCGAAATGGGAGCTGTCCATTGGATTGGATTTCAAATCCAATGCTCTATATCAGGGGTGGGTATACTTGTCCAGTAGAAGAGTTTTTTGCAGAAAACCAAAAACACCAGCGAGCCGCAAATTCCGTTTGTAGCGCCAATACAAATACAGTTCGGTAAAGAATGGAAGTTTTACAGAAAATGTTTTATACAAAAAACTCCATCAAATCTCCCTAAACTCCCTGGACAGTGGTATTGATAAGACCCAATGAAAAGAGCCCGAGTTAACAACGTGGTGAATTGGGACCGTGGGACAAATATACAAAACAAGCAAGCTCGCTTTCTCTAATATAAATCGTAATCGAAGNCTCGGGCTAAGCCTGTNTAGCAAGTTGTCTGCAGAGGATGCCAATTGTGTTGCAGTGCAAAAATAAAATATAACTATTTGGTGTTGCTAATGCAAGAACAAAAACACAGCTAAATTGTTCTGTTAAATATTTCATTTTGCGTATAAGCTACAGCAAAATTTTACTATTTAGAATGGTGTTAAAATAAAACGCTTGTGATTGCACCAAATTACAAGAATCTGTCGGTGAAGTGGCACCACACAGCGGTGTGTTCTGCCAAATATTTACGAAATCCTGCCAGCTTCACTGCCAAATGACAAATAGTGTATTACAAATAATATTGCCAAAATTCTGCAAAATTGTTCATCAAAGCTTGAACGATTTACTTTAACAACGGACCCAATCCTAATTGTGTTAGCCTACTCAAACTTATTTAGCAAAATTCGAGATTTAAAAGTGGTGGGGCCAGGCCCCCTAGAAAAAAAAGTGCTGGGCCTAGGCCCATGCGGCCCCCCCCGGTTCCGCCATCTATGCTTGGAGTTCAATATCAGCAACATTTTCCAATCAATACAATTGGTAGGTCTATGTGTTTTAGAACTTCGCAACAAATTAATGCATTTTAGCCACCAACACAATCATAAATTTCTTTAACTCAAGATTTCTTGCGTACCTTATCAACTTTTAGCAACCAAGCTAATTTCTAAGGAAAAATTTCTCTTTAATTTGACTGTCTCTCAAGCGAACGTAGTTCGACTTCTCTAAAGCGGGTTGGACCAACCACATTAAATTGCACACTGGCTACGTTGCGTAACTGGTTGCAACCACTCGTTGTTTTGTGAATACCACATCTAAGCATGTTTTGCGATCACTGTCTGTTTGTAACTCAAGTCACAAAAGAGGTTCTTCGCATTAACACAACAATAACCCTCTTCATTGTCCCCAACAATGACATGAGGAAAATCAGGACCTTTTGAAGAGAATTTACACCAATTCACATTCGCACCGTTTTAAGAAAATTATCCATTTACGAAAAATACCATTTATCCGCCCGATTTTCAAGTTACAGTGGTAATGTTTCTTCGATTCCATTTAGAAATGGCCACGCCATCGAAGAGGCATTGAGAGTACCACAAAAATTGTAGGCCTATAATTTCCGATTATTTTAGTGCCTATGTAGTGCAGATTATAAAAATTGTTTGATTAACATCTGAAAAATATCTTTTATTTTGATTTTTTCATGAAGATGTGGAATCACCAGCCAACCACAGAAGATTTGCTCGAAGAAAAGCAAGACAAGCGCGATCGATTCGGCTACGAAGTCGATTTCGATGATTTTGAAATGCCACTGAAGAAAAACATTACTGTGAAGATCCACGAATTTCAAACTCAAACTGCGTGAGTTTGTTCGACATTCACACAATTCTGTGTGCAGTTCAATAAACTGCGCCGGTTTCGTGCACGGAATTGCTTCAGCTCCTGAAAAGTTTTCTGTCGACCGCCTCATTATACTCCGCAGTTTTCAACGATGCACTTGTAGAGCTGGTATGATCGACAGCGGTCTTGGTGTGGAATACTGGATTTTAAAACGGGAATGAGCCGCATAGTAACAAACATCGACGTAGTTTCTGTCGTAGTGTAGCTCTTCTTTCTCGACCTTATGAAAAGCACGAGCATATCTTTCCGTTGTCTGCCACGTCCCACCTAGAAAAGTGGGTATTTGGTGCCGACTGCCACGAAATATCGGCTGGACTGCATTGGCGCTATTACTGCCCTGCGCACCTACTCCCTGTCGCTAGTATTTGCCTTCAACTATTCCATCCATTGCGTTGTTTATCACTATTGTGCATTTATTGTGAAGCGGTTCAGACTCCTTGTTCGCATCACGCTCTTCAGGTATTGCGTTGCTTTGCATGTGCCAACCGATAGATTGCGTATTGTAGTACCCCAGAATCGAAGCGCGACTTATATTGATCGAAGTACACGTGGCAGTATCTGGATGACTAGAATTATCTCGATCACAGTTCGTACTTACTCGATTAAATTGCACTATTGTCGGTGCTGAGTCGATACTCCCAGACATAGACTTCAAACAGATCTGTTTACACCTCAGCTTTCCGCTAAAGCTGAGCAGACCCAACAGAATAACATTTCACTTTGCTAAGCATAGAGAGCTCAATGAAATGAAAATCTTCAGGTTGACCAACAGCAAGCTGCAGCCAGGGCAGGATTCAGCTGACGCAAGACCCTAGACAACTCCACTTGTGAGGCCCCGTCTCCCATCGCTGCCAGTTAAGGAAAATGGAATTAATTTGCACAAAGCCGAAAATGGCCGTATGGACCCTCTCCAAGTGTCCTCAATAAAATTAAAAAGTTTAAATCCTCACTAGAGTGTCCTACGATCGTTGCGGTTGTTGATGCCAGCGCGCAAAAGCGTTCAATGACACGGAATTGGGGAGATCGTGCTTGGCTAACGGGAAGAGGATTTGTGATCTCCACAGGCGAACCAACAGGAAACATTACTGTTTTAAATATTTGACCAACACACAGCATAAGCCAACGTATTTCGTAAGTTTCACATGTAGTTTTTCCTATCTGTGCTCAACAGAAGCATCCAAAATATGCAATTTCCTGAAGCAAAACACGATGCACATATGTGTGGCGGCATGAAGGCGTTAAAGCAAAAGGGAGTGAGGTCCACGTTGTGACTCGCTTATCATGGCTGGGCACACATGTAAGTAATCATGAGCAAATGTTGCTCCTTTCAAAATACGTCAAGTAAAACGCACCCGAATGGTTGCAACTGCTATAGATTCACGATTCGCGCGTTTGTTAGACCTACACTTTCAGTCTGCAAAGAACCGAACGCAACGGAACATACAAGCGAAAGGACATTAGCAGGCCCGTAGCCACGAGTGGGCATTCGGGAGCATTGCCTCCCAAATTTTGTGCCCGGAAAAATTTGTTTTAAACATATAATAGAAACACAAATATTCCCCTCTTAAAATGCAGTTAACCCCAAACTTTAAAACCTGCCTACGGGCGTGGACATGAGGTTTAAAACCTTCCCTTATGTTGTCATTGAGATACGTGTAAATAAATAAAACGCTGCAATCATCTAATCTAGTAAGGCTGGACAATGTCTCGTAAGGCTGGACATGTCCAGTGGACATATCTAAATAATTAAGAAGCTTTTTCCTGACCGTCATAGCAAAATCATCTAGGAGCTCATTAAAATTTGTTTGCCTAAACTTGTTGCTTTCAATGCAGTGGTTGATTTGATGCGTTCGTGGTTGATGCAAAAAAACAAAAACAGTGTGGGTGTTAAATTGTTTACGGCATCCCCTTCGAGCCTTTTCCTCTTGCGCTTGCTAGCACCACCGTTCCCAAACATGTTTGAATGCGACCGAAATCTGAGTGAACATCTGGTGATTAAGCCTCAAACAGCGTATTTTAACCAGGCCCGTAGCCATAGGGGGCAGTGCCCATCCAAATTCCTCCCCCCAGAATTTGTTGTGGTCAGAAAAACTTGTTTTAAGCATATAATAAAAGTAGAAACCTTGCCCCCAAAACCTTAAAACCTGGCTACGGGCTTGATTCTAACATGAAAAAAATGATTGTATGGATGAATTTTGACCGTAAGTTTCTAAGATGAAAAGAAAAAAAGAATGTTGAAAACATATAATCAAGATTGGATCGCGATCCATACTTTGGGAACCAATGGATTAGAATCTGCAAGTAACGACACGTGTTGCAGTTCCAGTTTATCGCTCTAAAAATTCCGCGTTGTCGCATTAGTCGATTGCAACATTTGTTGGCTCTGCAGCAGTTTCCACAAAAACGAGGTCCACTATATTAATAACAAAACTGAAAATGAAGGTTTTCCTGCATCATATTTACTCGGATATTTTTTTGAAAGAATGGTTATTTATTGACAGTTATAGGCCCATTATAAGCTACGACGAAATCTGCTTCCAAAACCTGCCGCAAAGCGACGTTGCTTTTGCTTCCATCAAGAGCAACAGACATGCTACAGTACAAATACTAAAACGTAGTTTTATCCCTACCTTAACTGATGAAAAACGGCATTGTTTTTAAATACTGTACTTGCGTAGAAAACAATCCAAGAAATCGATGTTAGCTCTCATGGCCAATATAACGGTCGTCTGATTGAGATGCATTTGTCATGATCAGCAGTTACATTTTCCCTCAGGCCCGTAGCCATGTTTTAAGGTTGGGGGGAAAGATACATTTTTAAGGAGGCAAAGTTTTTGGTTTTGTTATGTGCTCAGAACATGTTTTAAGCATATATTTGGGGGTTACTGTACCCGAATGCACCTTCCGTGGGTACTGGGCCTGTCTTCCTTGATAAATACATCTATCGGCGCTTAGCGATCTGGAAATTTTTCAGTAGTTTGAAGATAATTAAAATCGAAACAAATCACAACTAAATGTATGTCATGTACAAGCTAACAAAATTGCTCAGAAAAGAACTGTAAACCCAGTATTAATATTTGTTTCACCTTGACTTTAGTGATGTTTTATTCTTGATCAAATTTCCCAAAATAAACCAGTCTCTACAGAATAAATTAAGTTTCAGGGTCTGGCACGTTAAGCCAGTCGCTCTCACTAAGAAAGTAGGGCTATATGCATTGTTAGAATGTAAGCCTAAAACAGTGTACAGGGATTTTACCATGTTTTTATCGTAGGATACTGCTATCCTATACGTACCTCTTTATCCGCAGAAGGTCCGTAGACACGGGGGCATCGGGGACAGTGCTTCCCCAAATTTTGTTGTGCCCGGAAAAAATTATTTCAAACGTAATAAAAACAACAGTGCTTCCCCCCTAAAAATGTATTTTGCTTCCCCAAACCTGAAAACCCGGCTACGGGCCTGCTTAAGCCTACTCCGCCTAATGGTAAATCCGACCTTGGTCCTGCAGCCATCATACTGCTTCGACCTGAAATCCAAGCACACTGTTCTGGTTGTAACCACTTCGTGCAAAAAGATTGGCATCTGCTTCACAATACACTCCTACGTTTTTCCGCGATATGTATACATAAAAAACGCGGGTGGGTTTTACGCCAAAACGCATAAACATTCCTAACTTTAACAACTACTTGTTTCGCAATCAGCGAACTCGCGCGTCTTTGTGAAGACAGACACACTGCAAGTCTTACATAAACAGTTTAATTGCAATCGCATAGAATTACAGTACCTGAGTCCGCCCTCAATCAGCGAGCTGTAATAAAGAGCGTCTTTTCCCTGATGCCCAAACCGGAAATTAATTTTCTAAACGCCTGTTGAAGATTTACGCCACGCACCTATGCCGCCTCGTTTTCCAGTGCCGACTTTCTGCGTCTGTTGCTTAAATACAACTACCTCTACTTGCTGATTGGTGGCAGTTGATAATAGAGGAATAAAATAAATCGTGCAAGGCCATGGGAAAGTGGCGAAAGGTAGTCGACCAAACGCAATGACGACATTATTAGACAAACAAAAGATATTTTGTCACTCGACAAAAACGCTCAGCTTGATGATTGCCAGAAATGAAACCTGGACAATAATTCACAAAAGCTTTGCGATCGAAAAAAGCACACCTGGCAGTGAGGAAGACATGAGGTAAGTTCTGCGATGGCAGCGTTGCTGAACGGCCAAGACATCAAGCAGCTACTAAATGTTCTGCTCCGACACATCGACAACTTGCGCGCGTCAATCGACCGGCTCTCGCGACTTCCTGGGACGTTTTCCGCTCATTCCATATTCGACCGCGTACTCGCTAGCGTTCGGTCGCCTCCTCACGAAGTCAACCTGTGACTGCGCAGTCAGCAGCAGACCGGCCGCCTGCGCGTTCAGCTTCTTCCCGCTCGTCAAGATGTTCTTCAACGTTTTCATTTTCCAACTGCGCAGTCGAAGCTTCGTTTCTGGGGCGCTGCCGTCGAGCGCTTTGTTCGGACACTCGTCGGTTGTTGACGAACCGGGGGAGTGAAAACCGCAAAGGGAGAGCGGTGAGCCGAGACCCCTGCTCGAGCGACGACCAACCGTATCCTTCTTCGGGGTGTCAGCTTCGTCGCTGTCAGCGAAAGATTCCCTGACTTCAGCTGAGAAACGACCGATCGCCATCGTGAAGAAGCGTGCCCACCACGAATGCAGTATTGGCGTCGAGCTGCCTTCCTCCCACAAACATATGCCGTCGTAAAACCTGAGAAGACAAGCAGCTGCATGAGGTGAGGACCAAAACTTTGACCACGTTTCTTTTCTCCTTTTTTCACTATGACAATAAACTAATGCAGCAGTAAAAAGACGCTGTGACAATCCGCAGCTGGTTAGCCATCACTTGACGTAGCAAGATACCGAAGGAGTCGCACTCATTTTGCAACGTTCGCAATAGTTTCCCAAATATTCATTGAAAAACAAGTATGTTTCGCCTCTAGTTGAGAATTGGATGGTTGGAGTAGAATGTAAGGAAGGAAGCAAAGCGGCGTTTAGAAGCGAACGTCTTCAAAATTGCGACGCTAAAACAATGCTGACGCTTTCAAGTCAAACGACGAACTACGCTCGTTCTTTTGACAAATACACGCATTAACTGTTTAAAAAGAAATGCAGTCTTTAGCCTCTTTGCCATCTAAGTACACTGTTGCAGGTCGTTCATAATTCGATTAGCGCCATTTTGATTACTTGTAATCCTCTACTTTCCACACGCAATTACAATGTTCACTGCAAACCCAACTGACAGAAAAAAGTAATCATCCGCAAATCAGTAGTTAAATCAGAACACGAGGCGGATAGGTGAAACAAATTTAAGTTGTCAAAAGGCCCAATGCGATGTGCGCAATATTGCGCATTAGATTTTGAAATCCCTGCGATTCCATCAACAACGTCACATTGTTGCATTTTTGTACAAAGTGTTAAACACATGATACGCTGAAAACTGTGATTCACCTCACTACGTTTTCATAACACTCGTGATCACCGGATATCGTGGGATCGCTTTTCAGCGACTGCGGCAACAGCTCGTTTGCAATTTCTATCATTTCCTTGTAAACTTCTTCATCATCCTTCATGTAGTTATACCTGCGATCAGGTTTTTCACTAGGGTGAAACACGAAAATTTCCAACGATCACTTCCTTATCTTTATCCTTACTTATATACCTTGATACAGCCTGAGCTGCTTTAGCCCAAGACTTCAGTGCGTCCCTGTGTTGACCCGAACGCTGATAGAAACTTCCCTGACTGCAGTACGGGAACACATGACAGCCGTCATATATAGTTTCCACAGTCTGTACAGCCCTCATATGTATCGTTTCCACGGAAATGTCCTGCGTGTACTCAAGCGGAAACGTTTCCTGCATATCAGCGAATGTTGCGAGCGCCATGGGATACCTGGGATAAAAACAGACGTAAGCGAAACAGAATCTCGGGCACAAATGCGTTGGCCGTTTACGCAGACCCAAATGAAAACTGGCACCAGTCACTCACCGATCCAGATGTCCTGTTCTGTACATATCAAGTAGTAGTTTCTGTTGAATATACTGGAGTTCGTAGCTATCAGTGTACCCGTCAATGGAAGGGTTCAGGGAGAGTATGAGCGCAACATATTCCATCCAACGGTCACAAACAACCGGCTTCCCTCCGTGGTAAAGCCAACTCTGTAACGTCAGTGACGCAGCTGGTATTGGTCAGTCGTACGCATGGTCACAAATGAAAACAAGCCTGTAGCCGGAAAGCGTAATAGGGAGGAGTCTTTTTATCTAGAACACGAGGCATGTTGTAGTGGAAAATTGCAAAAAAATGGCTATTTTTTTAAAACGAATTCTGCAAGCGCATGCACAACACTTGCTTCTGATGCCCCTCAATGCCAAAACATTTCACCAACTGTTTGAAGTAAATGCATCGATTTCATGCAACTCAAAGAACCTTACACTGTGACATCTTGCGTTAATGATATAGTGTGTCAATGAATGCAATCTATTTCAATAGTGAAGCAGTTTCAATATTCCAACTACCTTCCACACAACTTCCGACAGACATCAAAATCCACATCTGGCATTTGCTACACTGTCCTTCGGTGGGAGCACCAGGGGGGTATAACATGCCAATCGATTTTATCTTGTAGCAGTTTCATGAAACTGCTTATGGTTCTAAGACCATATGCTAGCTTTAAGTTCATGTTAGGCTCCATGGAAGTTTTCCATTGTCATGTAATAAGTAATTGGAAATACCAACATAAAAATAATTGGCACTTCAAACCTGAAAACATGTAATAGTTAAAGATACCACAATAACATTTATGACAAAGCCAACCTGTGAAACATTTTCAATATCAATGGATGTTCCTCTTTTGTCTTCAGTGCTGTTACCATGCCATGTTGTCTCAACCATGCACTGAAAAAAACTACAGCCTAAATATAGTTTGAAACCTTGTGCTCTTAAGAACACGTGTTCATAAAATATCTACAAAATTTTGATGTGTTAAAAAAGACATTCTTTTATTTTTATACAGCTGTTAGAGCCAGGACAAAGTGTTATAAACTGGCTGCAGTGCTAGATACACAGTGGCATCAGTGATAGGTAATCTGACTGATGTAAATATTGAGCACTAATTAACATGCTGATAAAACAGTTTTACATTGGTAGTTAATGTTAGCAGTAATACTGATTAGAGTTANTTGACCTAGTCAAATAAGCCTCCGGAGTTAGCTGCTTGAATGTTGAGATGGGCAAAGAGAAGCACAGCTATACAAGCACAGAAAAACTATGTAAGATTAAACAAAATGTGCAAGCCCAACAAAACTGGCTGGCTCCTCTGAAGCACCTAGCAAAAGCAGGGATTTGCCATGTTATATGGTTTTTGGTCCACCTGTAATAATTAACATGATAAAATAGCAAAAAAATAAGAATGCAAGACATGGTACTGTTTTTGTAGCTTGAGGTCAGGTGCTATACTTTGCTGAATAGCAAACCATAGATGAGATGAACTAAACATTATGCCATGTTGTTGTAATCCTTTTCATGAAGATGTTTTGACACAAACATACCCCACAATTAAGAATTTTAAAAATAAGCAGTTCTACAAGTAAAACCATGTGCAGCAACAGTGTTATATGACAAAAGTGTATTGCTTTGAACATCGTTGGTTGACAAATAAGTGATTCTGCTTACACATCTGAAAAAACTTGCAAAAGTTTTACAAAACAATGTGCATGCATGCACTAGTGACAGAATAACTAAACATGATTAACCACTGCCACTTAACTGTAAGATCATCAAAGTTGTAAAACGCACAGATTCAATTTGTCTTAAAACCCACACCTGATACTCTTCTCCACAGACTGCCCAAGCATGATCACCACTGGCAACCAGGTGCACATCTGAGTATTTTAAAACTTGACATGCTGCGATGACTGCAAAGGCCAGACCAAAACAATCAAGCTGTTGACCTGAATGGAAATAATAGTTGACACTACAAACACTCAGCAGACTTGTTGAATCTCGAACTAATCATTTGTCTTTGTTAGATACAAACCACTTCAAGTTATGTCACATTGTATAATATGTGAATCTATATAAATGAATGATGGGGATGAGCTAGGGATTCCAGAATAGTTTGGTATTCTGGAAGAAGTACAGAATAATTGAAATAATGTCACACTGCTTCATCATACATCATCATACGATCAATGAAATCGCAAGTTCATAGCTTGTTCTTATTGAAATGCAGAATGTACAGCATTTCTAATTTTTGTCTTGTCAAACACGATTAGTGCTTGCAAGTTCCAATAAAGAAGGTATTTTGTACAACACACAAGATCTTTCTGCCTGTGCAAATGAAAAAAAATGCAGTGCAATACTAGTTAGTAAGTACTTCTACACAATAACATGCCGAAAAATAAGACGCATCAGGGTTAGTTTTATTTGGTTATTATCATTTCAGTTTCACTGGCCCAATTATAGTGACATTTTGGATTCAAACATTTTAGGATTTAGATTCAAAAGATTCAGTAGTCTAAAATGCCGATCCTAATACCAGTTAAGATCTGGTCAGATACTCTTGTCAGAAAAGTCTATTGGCAGTCAGTGCTTTCGAACACTAACAAGGGAAATGACCTTTAGTGATTCCTTGACCACTTTCATGCTTGTAGGCAAGACAAAGACCTGAAATGAATCAAACAGACCTTAGCCTGGGGAAATGGGAAGATAAATGAAGGTAACATGCACAATGCAGCATGTATGTGCGAAATCAGCTATAACCAAACTGAATAACTTTGAGATTACTTTGAAAAACAGAAAACAACTGATATCTTGCCGTACAGTACCTTTCATAAAAATGTGGGATGTAAAGCATTTGAATAATGAAAACAGAACTCTAAACCATTTGCATGATGAAAACTAAACACTTTGATTGAAAAAAACAACAGCGAAATGGTGAAACGGAGTTGCCTTGTTTTAGTTGCTTCAAGAACACCACATCTTACCAGCAAATCAAAGCATGCCTGAACAGGCTGTGAAGTTAAAAGTTGTCCAAATATTGGACTTGGAAAACATGTATCACTAACTTTCTGATGTCTTGCACATATGTCTAGTGTTATTCTACATCCACACTCTTGCTAGCTTGCCAAATGTTAGGGCTGTGACATAGTTGGCCTTTTGCAGATTTGCAATGCTGCAGGATTTGTTGTCATACTTTCTGTTTGACTGCTAATAGTCAAAAATTTTACAGATGTTTTCAAAGCTTTCCCAGTTTAGCTGCAGACTTGAAGTACAAACTTTACCTCTATAAATTCTAACAACTTGTTTTGATATTCATTTCAAAACATCATTAAACAAACATGTGCTACTTCATGCAATGGTCACCAACAGTAAAACCAACTCACCAGTAAAGTAACTAAACAAGGACTGTATGTGAGGCTTGTCTTTGTGATATGACCTCAACAATCCACTCCATATCAGGTCACTTACACACTTGCAAAGTTTTTTTGTTGCACACCCAGACCTGGTCGTGAGTTTATCCAAACTCTTATCTATGTTTGCTTTTATCAATAACACAAAATGTTCATAAAGGCCTTGAACAATTTCAAATTCCAATGTGGGAAATTTTTCTATGACACTAGGAGCTACAAATGCATTTCTCTCTTCTGCTGATGTGTCATCAGTGACTACTTTTTCTGTTTTTATTAATGGTTGGATATCCGATGAAACAATCCGATTCAAGGTAAGTTCATGCTCAAGATATCCAAACAGGAGTGATAAAAAAGCCAAGTTAGGCTCAGAGTCAGTATTTGATGACAAATGAGTCTCAATGCATGACAAGAACTTTTGAGCACTTGTAATAGGAAAATGTTGTTTTTCACCATCTAAAGCATTCATTACAAATAAAAGTTTAAGGAAACCTGGAAATAAAATGCTTCATTGAAAATTCATAGTATAATGTTTCATAGAGATGCACACAGNAGTGAATAAAATGAAAATTTGCCACAAGTTCAGGATGTGACAAAACTAGTTTGTTATGCTAAACCAATAAAAATAAAATATCTATCAGCCAGACTACCTGGTACAGAGGATTTAATATGTATTTCTCAATCTCTTAGAATATGCTTGATGCTTGCTTGGATAACACCAAAGACTTAAAAAATAATACTTAGAGCTTTCCTGCCTTATTTGTAATGTCAAAGAATGGGCGAAGAAGCCTGATACATTGATGTTGTAACCATGGGCTGAATTTCGTTGTAAAATGTGGGGGGACAGCTTGGTATGAAACCAATATATTCATCGGGTCAACGCATAAGTGAAGTTTTATAAATACAAATTCACAATCTTGTTTTTTAGAATTGTTTGAAAGCAACACTAATCTTACAAATGATTTACAAAATTATACACTTAAATTTGTTACTGGACATGGTACTACAATTCAGCATATCATCAGTATGCTAAACTTTGACAAACGTGCTGTGTGATCTGGTCACATATAACAGCATCTACTGCTACAAGTAAAAGTCATGAATTTTTCCAATAAGTGATGTCACTTTCAAGATTAGCCAACAATTGAGGTTTAACATCAAATTTTAGTAGATGAATTAATGCAAAAAGTGTCATTGTAAGAGTTATACTTGCATAAGGACATAAAAATATGTTTATGATCAAACAGAAATCAAAATGCACAACAGTTAGTTAACAAAAAAGTACCAACTTTCCCCCTGCATTAACAGGAAAAGAATGTCCAACAAAAGTAGTTTTATGTAAGCTACCTATAAAGCAAATGTTTTGCACTTGGATGAAAACATTGCTGCATTGTGGGTTTGTTCAACTTGGGTAAATCACGATTTACAAACCAATGTATTCAGTACAGGCATAAAGTTCCAATGTGTAAGAGTCACGGACTAAATATCTTTTGGATTGGTTGGTCACTATTATCATGATATTGCAAGAAATGAGGCTAAATGTATACGCTATCTTTAATTCCTAGGCAAGTCCCTAAGTTAAAGTTATGAGCTATAGGTCAATAAATACCTAAGTTAAATACTTCTCCAACATTTTGATTGAAATCCTGTTTACTAATGATTGAAGACAGTCTTTTGCAAAACTGCCCATTCTAAAACTAAGTCTTCACAATATTGCCGGTTTTTGTCTTCGGCAAAAACTTTGCAGACATTTGCCTAAAATTGTAACTTCATTATAAACTTGCGTCTTTAAATTTTACGCTGTCTGTTTTTTAATATGTGACAACCAATTTTATAGTTGAGCCAGTTATATTTCTGCATGACACAAGGCATGGCTGTACTGTGGTCTCTCACGGTTTGATGACTTTTCATCATGCGACAATTTATCACTGACATTTAATCTCTAGATAGTTAACCACGCAGACAATTAATCACTTGCACGGTTCGGTGACATTTAATCATGTGACAATTAATCACTGACATTTAATCACTGGATAGTTGGTTAAAATGGTGTTAGTTACATCTGCACATCTTTTTCAAGTCTTTCATAAGTCCACAAGATTGGGTGACGACATTGAAAAAGTGCCTTCATTCTGCAATGTCCACCTCCAGCCAGTCCAGCTGCACACTTTCTGTACTTGACTGCTCGTATTGAATAAGACATATAGAGCAGCCTGATTTAGCAGTTGTAAAAGTGTGTTTTACTCACCTGTTTTAACATGCAGCCTGATATTTTTGTAGTTATGAACTGCTGTGGCATGGCGTTTAGTGTATTTGCCTCTGAAATCCAAACTTGGAGTGCTGATTGATAGTTTATATGCAGTGCAATGACACATAGATTAAGGGGAGTGCGTGTAGTAGAAGAATATGCATATTACGTCAACAAACTTTGCCAAAACGTTGGTTGGGAAACAGGAATACAACGTCACAAACAGTGCACACCAAACACCAATGACCACCATATGCCACTGAATGAAACCCCTCCCATGAAAAATTTCTATGTATGCCACTGGATGAAGGAACCATAGCTAAAGCAGGTAAGCACCGAAGAGCCAATCTTTAATTATCATTCTTTTCGTAGTCTTCTTCCATAACAATTCTGGTAATTTTTTGCATAGCTGTCTTTGCACTTTGCATCAAATGAAATTATAGCACTTTGCATCAGATGAAATCAGCAGCCAAGAACTGTTGCATTTAGAAATGCTGATCTAAAAGTATTTATAGCTGCACTCTCAAAACCCACCAGTATTCTCTCAGAAAAAGCCTAAATAACCATTATTTTCACTTCATTCAACGTGCCATCATACACACACCCTGAATCTTATTGATATTCTGTAGTGTACAAGGCAGTAAAAGGCAGCAGGATTTATGCCACAAGCAAGTTCAAAATGTATTTTGTACAATTGAAAAACTACGTATTGTCACTGTGTACAAATGCGCATGTTTATCTAGACCTACCATGCATCCTGGTTTGGCCAAGACTGTCCCAGTTTAAACGTCTGTCCCGGTATCTCGTCCCAGTTAGCAAAATGTCCCAGAATTTCACTTCAGTGAAATTTTGAAAATGAACTCCAGCCTGATGAGGCATTGTTATGAAATAATTCTGCTCAATAACCATTTGTAAAATTGGGGGCTTATTGTTTCATCATTTACCAATGTCTTCAATGGAACTACAGCAACTGCTGCAGTTAGAAGCCATTTTGTATGCTTTGAGAAGACAGGATAACTTTCCGTTAGTTTTGAGTCATTTTATGAACGCAAGCTAGAACTTGACTTATTGCAGAGTAATAAGGCAGGCTAACAGTGCGGTACGAATTCTTTTCACAGATAAGCACTAATAAAAAGAGCTCAGGCCTTCGACCGCTTGTCAGGTTATTTCATTGATGGTCTTGAATTTTGTCCCGGTTTAACAAGCCGAAGAAATTACGGTAAGTCTATGTTTATCTGTCTAGTGATAAAGAGTCTACTGTAAGGGATTACATGTCTGGGTGCTTAATAATTGTCTGCATGATTAACTATCTAGTAATAAATTTCAGTGATTAATTGTCGCGTGTTCAAGTATGTACTTTCCACGATGGGTGTAAGCAAGGAATCGATCAGCAAATTT
>JGI24021J15306_10001195_pt1 | contig 24448 bp, 13 predicted proteins | sample Ectturendosymbi1_FD_15306 | JGI IMG/M metagenome (IMG submission 15306) | reverse complement strand
GTCTTTCGCCAATCCTATATGACACAGCGCCCCTCTTTGTTTACACTGATCAACTATTGTGCCATTGTGTTTTCATTTGCTCTCATGTTCGCTAACGATTGGCTTACTGCATGCGATGGCTTTTATGATGCTTCTGCTTGTTGGCTGAGTCATATGAAACAGTAAACCATTGACCATCAAAAAAGTAACTGTATGACCCGCCTAGTGGTATTATATTGTATGAATCTGCCCTCCTTGCAACTTCTTGTATTGCATATTTATGCGGAATTACTTGTGAGAAACCTCACTGTGCTATAAATGTAATTTGGGCTTTCGTTATAACTTTGAAAATCAGGAGTTAATCTTTTCCATGAAATTCCAAAGTTTTATCGGCATCACAAACAGCAAAGGGAACGGAGTTGTTGGTGGACATTAGTAGGCCTACGTCCCGCCATACATCGCAGGGTTTGTTTTAGCCCGCGACTAGGGAAAGGTTGCCGACCCCTGGTCTAGACGTTTGCATGTTCGCTCGTTTCAAAGTAAGTTGCGAAGTTATGCCTCTGCGCAATTTCGCAAATTTTAAGTCACTAATGAGCCGTCATAGGAAGGAGTTGCGCGGGGCCCTAGTCCACAGCCTATTTGGCCTATGCGTCAATCCGTCATTGTGCCCACCAACTGGCATATATGCTGTGAGGTGCTATGATTGAGTGTTTTCGTGTTCTTGTTTTCTACTTTTCACCCCTGTGATATCGACCATGCAGAGCCGGCCTCAAGCCGATGCAACCGATCCAGTTGCATTGGTCCCCGCACCTCTGGGGCCCCGCGTCATGATGTTTAGGTAGATAGTTCATTTTTTCCAGATATCCCTTGCGCTCGAGAATTCAGTAGAAATTGCTTATAAATATGATTGTTAGCAAACAACGCTCTCGTTAGGACTAGCCATGAATTTCCTCCTCCATTACATCGAATGTTAGCAAACGTTCTCAATTCTAATGCTAAGACGTTAAATGTGCGCTCTACCATGGTCGTGTAGCACGGTTGACTGAACAAGGTGACGTCATAAAACTACTGCTCAGAGGGTCCCGCGCCTAGGTCTTACATTGGGCCCCTCACCTGCTAGGGCCGGCCCTGCGACCATGAATCATAAGCCAAACACGTGAGAAAAGCACTCTTGGTGTCCTCCTAGATAGAAAATTACTCTTGACGCCTTTCACGTTTCCAATTCTGATGTGGTGTATACAGGAGTGTAGTGCTATAAAAGAGTGTGGGAACGCAGCCAAAAAACTCGACATTTTCAGTAATTGCACAATCATGCTAGGGTGCTACGCAAGTGATAGTTTGTCATTTATTCATTAAAAACACATGTCTTTAAGTCAGGTCACTTTGAAAAAAGTGTGGGAAAGCGTTCTCCCCCCACTACACTCCTAAGTGTATGCACGTTCATCATAAGTGTTGACATCACGTTGCCCTCAATGTCTACATTTCGCTACATTAGTTCATCCATGAGCTTGCTCAATCATAGCTTTACGGAAATTTACTAGTCTATATTGATTGCGTGGTTCACCTGATGTGATCGCAGAACTATCAAATAATTCCTATAGCAAAGGAAATTACTCCAAGTTACCTCGCTTTGTATCAGATCGTCAGTCAACACCTTTCACAACTATGTCCTAAAAGGTGCTGGAGAACCGGAAATAGTACATCAACGCGCATGCATTGTTTGAAGTTAAATATTAACTACACGCGTCTGTTTGGATTGTCGGTGCTGTTAGGCTCAATCAGTCAAAAATAACACGCTTTGTGGATCCGTTACATTAGCCTTCTGCTTCTGAAAAAGATAAAAGCAGTTTTCTTTGCTTTAACTTTTCTGATTTTTGTTTCAAAACTGGGTTTTGACGGCGTACCATAAGTGAGGATTTTCTTCGCAGAACTGTGGGGATTAGCTGGTCAGCATAGACCTTGATGTTTCGTGTATTTTAATTGGCAAGTTTATTAATGTCAGAAATATTTCCCCAAGTGACCTGCCAGGTGGATGCAACCTTAACCTCACGAGTCACAGTAAGAATTGGTGTAGGCTTACGCCTCCTATTTCATGACGAACTTGGTGAAGATTTCGGAGAATCTCTACTCTAAATATTATATACGGTTTTCAAAATTAGTTTATTTATGCAACTGAAATTCGAACAAAACTTTATTTGCAATCTTGAATTTATTTTTGTATCTTATAAAGATGCTGGTTTCACCAGACCCGTAGCCACAGTGGTCATTCTGGGAAATTGTCCACACAATATTTGTGACCCCCAAATTGTTTTGGACGTTTCTAACGATAAATGCGCAGCATGGGCTATTCACTGCGTTGTAGAATTCTGTACTCCTAATAAGTCTCTTCATCCCGTAGCCATAGGCGTAGCCAGGGGAGGGCGAAGGGGCCATGCCCTACCCCCCCAAATTTTTGGAATGTATAGTAATTTTGTGTTTTGAGAGGCGTTTTTTCCAAACAAAATAATGTTATTCACCTAAAATCAAACATTTTGCCCTCCCCAAAAATTTGGGCTGGCTACGCCACTGCCCGTAGCGCACTATTTTATTATATCTTGATTACATTGTAGATCTCAAACACTCAGTCGTGTGCAGCTATCCGGCTTTCACAGCAAAAAAAACGGTGAAAAATGTGCTATGTAGTTCGGTAACATGGTTACTAAGGTAAGTCTCATGCCCTGTTGAGTCAAAAACGCGGTCCATGCGCGAAGCGTTAGATTTCTTTAAAGAACGAATCAGAAAAGGATGTCCTGCAGAGGAAAAATATCAATTTTGAAACATTTGTCTGAACAAACCACTCCGGTGCCTTTTGTACCTCTAGAACAGGGGTCTCCAAACTACGGCCCGAGGGCCAAATCCGGCCCGCGAAGCCATTTCATCCGGGCTGCAAAGCTATTTTGTCAATATTGAAAAAATAATATATTTCCGAAAAATTTGTTGATTTGGTAAAAGTTAACATATGTGGAAACAATCACATTGCGTAAGATGTCCGGCCCTCGAACTGTTGTGTAATAGCTCATGTGGCCCTTGAACAAAAGAGTTTGGAGACCCCTGCTCTAAAGCAACGGTCTTCAACCTTTTTTTTGTACCGCGAGCCATTATTTCTAAAACTCGAATAAAGCAAATGTTTCTGCCGTGCACATAAAATATCTACTCGCGACCCTGCAAAAATAGTTCACGACCCCTCTGGGTCGCGGCCCATTTTGAAGACCACTGTTCTAGAAGCTTGATAGTGAAAGTTGCGTAAGCCCATACACCTGAAGCATACTGAATACTGAGAAAATACAAGTTTAGAGTTTGTATGCGGCTTCGCACCTTTGGAGAATATGCTCAGTGAATAGAAAACCTTAGCTGGATTAAAAAAGTTATTGAACGGAATTCGATTCCAATGAGAAAAAATCTGCTCCACCATATTTTCAACTCTGACTGCAGACCTGGCTTGATCAGGTGTTGTGTCAAGACAAACGTATCTAAATTCGTTGAATTCATAGAGATCATGATCTTATTAAGACGAAGTAAATTGTGCTGCCTTGTCTGACATGGCAGGAAGAATTTTTAACAGAGCTACTGAAGTGAACTTCCAAAGACTTAGCGACTTGAGCCCTACGTTTTTCTAGAAACTGCAATCGTGCAATGAACGTGCGTTACTCTTATGAAGCTCACTGACTCGAAATCCTCAAGCAGCAACCATTGCAGCGGTATGGATTTTCAATATCAAGCTGTTTCATAGAACTTAGTTTGGGTTCTGGTGTTGCTGTTAAACGCCTGAAAACTTTAAAGTGTTGAGAAACAACTAACCTAGCTTTAAACTCACGTCGCATTCTCCCTAGTTCAAACGTAATGTGGTCATTTCGATATGGCATATGTACATGAGCGTCGTTTGCACTGCAAAACCTGCGCAAACAGTGATTTAGCATAAGCAGTTCGTGACGTAAACCTTCGACATCTTGCGCACTATTGCTTCTACTTGCGCAACATGGTGCGAGAAAAACATGTTACAATGTTTGAACTCGTAAAATGTAAACACTACATGAGCTAAGAAGCACGACTGGCGTGCATAGTATCCAGTTTGCTTCCTCATTCGGCGGTATTCAGGAAAATGTTATTGTGCTGTATATCTTGCCGCAAAGATGATGGTTAACACTATTTGCCGAAACGACTGCTACTGACTTTTTCTTCGTTTGCTTTGGCAATTATTTATAATATGAATAAATAACTATTTAATTATTTGCTTATTAACCAGTGCTTTTCAAACTGTGAGACGCACTGGTGCCGATGGGAAACCCTGTTGTGCGAATGACAAAAACGTTACGGATGAAATCGCCGAACAATATCAGCATCAGAGACATTAAGAAGGCAGAGCGCCTTAGGCACATCGGATAACATTTTTTCGGAGAATACATTTTATTTCTCTTGTTCAGCCAGGTTTTCAAGTATTGTCTTGCTTCAGCGCATGTCAAACATTCTGTCAACCTCAATTTGCAGTGATTCTCTCTGGGTATCGTCGAGAATTGAAGATTCTAGGTTTGCTGCGAAAAAAATGTTATCTTATGTGTAACGTGACCCGCTGTGCAGGGGTGCAGTGCTAACAAAAAGGTGTGGGAAAGCACCCAACAAAATAGCCATTTTATAACAGCTTCCAACTAATTTCCAAGCAAATTGTGAAAAGGGTGCGGGAACGCCGTTCCTACGCGTTCCCGCCCCACAACATCCCTGTCGCTATGGTTGTTGACTCATCGCCAGGTTGAGTCAACAACGTTCGGATATTATGACCACATCTTCCATCTCTTCGCTGGAAAATCTCACCTTTTTTTATCTTGTCCAGCGAAATGTTATCGAGTTTTGCACCTAAGCTGACTATAATATATATAACTTTGTGACATCTTGGAATGGTTGTTTCTTGGTTTTTGAATTAAACGATGAATTTGATGGTTTTTGTCATTTTGTGGCTAATCGTGTCAATCCAGGACGGGTTATTGCGGCTTCTGTTGCTGAGACCATTCGGGACGAAAATGACCCCATTCTAAAGTTATCATATTAAATGGCTTCCACTGTAGCAAATTTTCTGTCAAAGGAAATAGTTACCGTACTGTGAAAAAGCTAGATTTTTAGAAACTATGGTCAAGCGAAGACCCACATTTTTTAATTTATTATTCTTGCATCTTTTGGAAACTTCGCACAGAAATTTGTTTGCTGAATGAATCTGTTTCATAGCTATAGTCAGGTCGAACGGACTGATTTTTTAAAACATCAAGGTTTCTTGCGTACTACTGTTTGCAGTGAGGCAGCACAAATACTTCTGATTGGCGCTCAGTGATGTCAGGTTATTTTACAAAAACAAGCAAGTAAATCTGAAAAATCAAGCCAAGAATGAGCAAATTATCGCAAAAACAAGCTCAAAATGCGTTTCACATTAAATTGAGACATCAAAAGTTCCAAAACATATAAAAAAAACAAGCAACACGCTACACACAAAACCTGCAATAAACATGCCCCAAAACAGCCAACCCGCAAGAATACGAGAAACCTCAATTCGCGGGAATACTACAAGGTTGGCAACACCTGTGGTGACGCTGTTGCACAGTATTACCAGTAGTTGCGCAACACTTGTGCAACCAGACAGGAAGTAAAACACCGTTCAAAAAAGTTTTAAATCGTTAAAAATCGATGACGAAGCTACCAACAAATATTTCTCCGTTTGTGTGTTCCAATAACAATACCTAAGCGCTAGTTGCTTGGTTAGTAGGTACACAAAGAACGAGCTTGAAGGCTGCATTGTTTTTATCCGGTTAGAATTTCTCTGAGTTTTAGCAAAGTTGTCTGAGGCGCTTAATTCGAAGAGTATATTAAATTTAAATACAATACAATATATTTAAATACAGTACATTAAAAAAAACTTGATTGGTGAGCAGTTTTAATCGCGCGTTCAATTGTACAATCAGCATTCTAGAGTAGGAATGACTAAGGAGTTGGTTTCAAATCTATTCATTTGTAGTTTATCAAACTCGTGTTAAAATTGTCTGTGTATCTCGCGACACATCAGATGATAGATAGTGACGTGTTTTACAGAACTGCAAGTAGTTTTTGGTAAGAAACATAGATCTTGTGCTACAAAGTTGCACCTTTAAAAAACAACTGAAAACTTAAAACTGATTAGCTAGAGGTCAGAGCTCATCAGCTAAGTTTTATTTAATTACAGAGCTTGTATTCGCCGCTCCAAAGGTAAGGTGATGCTGGACCAATTTTTCGTACGATGCTTTTAAACTTTGCAATAAAAGTTCATTTTGGGAAAAGCCAATAGTCGCCCACTAATTCGACGGCATAGAGAAAAACCTGCAATAAACACATACGAAGTACCTGGATGGGCGTGCACATTCAGCTGGATGAAATCTAGAGTTCTTGAGACGCAGTTTTACCTTTGTTGTGGTTTTGCTGGATAGCATACTGTAAGAGATGAACTACATTCTGTTGTCAGGAAATATCGCACTTGTAGCTAAGTTACTGCTTTTCTTGGATAGTATTTCTATAAATCATAACAGAATTGCTGTCATCGATGTTAAAAAAATTGCTATTATCTTATTTGAAAAAAATTATACTACTTAATGAATTTAAATCAAGTTGCAGATGTATTTGGAAAGAAAACGAATGAGAGCCGAATTTAAAAACGTAGAAGTAGAAAAACAAAGTAAATTTTTGCTACAGAGTTTGCATTTGCAAGAATTCACAGCTGCATTTCCCTTTCTTATAATTTAATTATGTATGTACGTGGCCAAGTATTAACGAGTTTATTCTACTTACACTCTGTCTCTATGGTTTGATTAATAAAAGCGATGAAGCGTATTTGATCTTTGACAGAACTAGGAAATTTTTTGTGCAGGTTTGTTTTTACAAGAGTAATTAATTTTTCTTAATAAAAACATAAAACTTGCACAACTGCTGTATTTGCAGTGACATGAGAATATACCTGCAAGTCTGAAGGGTTTTGTGGAATGCAATCGCACTAAGGGATTTCAGAATCTAATATTTTAAAAGTATCAAAAGAGAGAGCCAGTAATGGAAAAAAACTGGTTGGAAACTTACTGCAATTCAACGTTTTGGGTAAGAAAGTGCTATAGATTTTTAGAATATGGTCTTCGTTTTAAAAGTGTATTTGGCAAGCTCACTTAAAACTTTTTGCCACCATTCTCAATCACGCCGCAAGAACAAAAGTCAGGATGATATCCTTAGCACCAGTTACAAATGTGCCACAGCGTATGTTCTGTACGCACTGCTGACGTACGTTTTCTTCCTATTCCTAATTTTGGCATTTTTTGCAAAATTCAAGGAATATGTCTGCTTTCAAACAAATATAGAAGACGCTGCCAACGTTTGAGCAAAGTACTCCAAAACATAATATTAGGTTGAAGTAAATCTCTCTCGATTTGATGTATTCCACTTTATTCTTGCTTTTATTTTTGATTAGAAGTATTTAGATTTTTTACTGGTTAAATATATTGTTTTTCCAACAGAATGCAACGCTATTGCACCAGAGCTTCCCCTCCTTTACACCATGTTTCCAACATACTGTGTTGGTTTGGGTGCCATGTTTCTTTCTGTGGTTGTTTGCACCGTACCATTACACCAGCTTGAAAAAATCGACTAAGCCAGCTTTGAAATGGTCGAAGTTGCATATCTCGAAACTGGTAAGACTCTTTTGGTGGTATTAAACAGTAGTTAAAAGTCTTTGCTTTTTTAACAAATACCGTCAGCGAGTCGCATGCAACGCATTTCTTGTTCGAACTGCTTTTATGTGATAGGTGGGGTACAAAGCGTGTGTGGAAAGGCAATGTTGTTCGTATTTGTTTTCTTAGATAATTTCGCTGATGATCATTACTGTCGTTCTCATTCGTTTATTTCACGATGTCTACCAACTTGACCACGACGGAATAAAGAAATCGACTGGAGAATATGTCTCACCAGCAGTGATTGCCGCCACTGTGGTATGCTATGTGCAATTTTTGTGCTTGAAAAGCATTGGGTCTGTTGCTTTATTTTCTGGTTTGGATTTGAATTCCTCATATACTACTAAGCTGCGAAACGCATAATCACACTTCAATATTACTTCGTACCTTTGAAGTTGGTCAAAAATTAAGCTTTTTATCCGTGATGAGTTTAAAAACAGTTTTTGTTTTTTAGAGATGCGTGCGAATGTTGGTCATTTTTTATTTCACCACTGCTACCTCTTCCCACTAATTTTACTAAGGTGAAATTCATATGGAAGGGAAAACAACTGAAACACGACATATTTCTATGCAAGCTATTAAAAAACGAATACTTTTCTCGAAAAAGGTTACATAAGCTACATAGCATGCAAAAGCCGTGGGAGTGAGAAAGAGATGGGTATTTTTCCAAGGGAGTATGATCCGACCCGTAGCCAGGTATGTAGAATGGAATGGGCTAAGAATATTTTGGGGGAGATAAATTTGCCGAAATGTTGTTGTCTTTTGCAGTTTTACATATGCCTTCGTTCAGTTTCCGAGTCGTGATATGCTGTTAATCAGTTCATTACTGTCGCACTGTACCGAAAGACGAGAACAACTGCAAGACAAGACTACACCCATTTCAGTTGTCCTATACCCATATCTGTGATTTCACTTTATGTACAGTTTTGGCTGAGATAACAAATGCTGACCTTTAACCATAAAAGTCTTACGAACTCCTATCGAATTCACAGATAGTTTTAAAAATCAAAAAATTCACATAAGTCGACACACAGTTTGTTTTAAACTTTAAAGCATTGGGCAATCCGTCACATGTGTTTTCGCATGGTTTTGAGGGCGTTCATATCTTTGGCCTCGGGACCAAAATAGAATCATGCTGATTGTGCACATACGATAAAAGCTATTGTGGAAAAACAAAACAGTCAAAGACGATCACGGTCGGGATTTCGACAACATAAAACCCTTTAATTATTATAAGCTTGTGTAGTTTACGACTAGGCTAAGGGAATTGCACAAAATTTTCAGTTCCACTAATGGAACAAGTTGCGGAAGGTGAATTGTAGTGGAAGCGCAATTAATTCAATGATGAGCAGTAATGAGTGGCGTTATTTTGTTTGCTGCTTAGGTGTAGGCCTAAATGATTTGTTTTTTTGTGGGGATTAAAAAGATTTTTGGGTGGTCCGACCCAAGTATGATGTACAACTTCTCAAACTAAACTATTCAACAGCATAACATTGTAAAAAATTAGGAAACGAGTGTGTCCGAACATGTTTTAAACATTGAAGCACAAATTATGTCCAACAATGCTGTGGTTTCTCTGGAAACATCGCGTATGTATCGTATGCAGGAAAAGGTTTGTCCCAGGAAAACTCACAGACGCAGATCCACTCTTCTAAGTTAAAAAAATTTTAAAACTATTATTTAGTTCACCTGAGTGATCTTACCGTTTTATAAACATTGAACAACTGGAGCCATCGTCATAGAATGGAAGGAAGTACAGCAACGTCACGTTGACGCATTTCAGTGAAACCATGAACCGCAACCCCAATTAAAATTTGGGTCAGCTTTGCTGTAAATTCCGTTTTAAGTTTCTACTGAGAATCTTTTTTCGTTCTGTAATAGCTAAAATTCCTTTACAATAAAAGAACTTCTTTAGTTTTCTCTTGCTTCAGCATGTGGACTAAAAAAACGCTTCAACTATTTTTAAATCGTCGACAAGAATCTGGTTATATGTTTGTGTTTTACAGGTTTTATCAATTTTCATGCAAGCTTACTCGCGCAAACGCGGTCAAGTATCAAGCGGGCTGATTTTTTTATTCTGGTTTCTTCTTCTGATATGTGGAATTCCAGCCTTTACAGAATCTGTCAGAGAAATCATTACAAATGTTAGTGTCGATTTTTAGTTCGAATCAAGTCTGTTTGTATTTAAAAAACTTGTCTCGATCAAAATTTATTGTAATAATACAGAAATATTGAAAAGAAAATCATGGTTTTAGTTTTTTGTGAATGTTGCTTGCCAACTGCTTAAACACCTATTGCTTGCTTTCTAGCGTTTTTACTGAGGCAAAGAAAATGAACAGATAGTTTAAACGCGTCACTCATGCTTCTTTTTTCAGTCTGGTGAAAACTTCGAGATCGCAACTTATGTAATTTACTTCAGTCTCTTAGTTTCTATGGTATTCTTGCAAATATTTGCTGAAGAACCGCCAGAAACGCTTAAGCAACCGCAGGTATGCTTTATTGTGTTTACATTTTAAGTTATGGTTTGTTTTAAATATTTCTTGCAATGCGTTTAATTGCCATTTAAATCATAAACGTTTTCATTATTATGAAGACAACAGTTGATGTTTGCAGAGCTACTCATATTTCATGTAAATCTTCAGTGCCTTGAAGGACAAGACATTTGATACCTTTAAAAGTATCAGTGTCTCATAGTAAACAATCTTGCGTTTCTGATTGCAAGTAATGAAGCTATCGAGATCAATTTCATTTTTAATACTACTTCAGTGCCTAACCCCAAACAGAAGCCTGTCGACCTCTGACTTGCGACCTTCGGTGTAAGCATATCGTTGGTCCTGGACAAAAGATTTTAGTCTCCGCTTGGTCTTGAATTTTTATAAATTTTCCCCAACCTCGGCTTCGATAAATTTTCAGCTTTGATATAATTTTATTCGTTTTCTAAACGGACAACAGCAAAATTCAAAATTTCTTTCAAAACTGACGCATTGCTGTTCTGGTCCCTTATGTTATCGAAACTGGTTGAAGCGACAGGTTTTGTAGCACTGCTTTGCTATCTGAGAATGGTCTGGATTCTATTTTCAACTTTTAAAATTCTGCATCGCGACAGTGTCTTTTGACTGTATCGTCTCATTAACTGTTCTCAAACTTTGGCGTCAAAAAATCAACCCATGTTGGTTTTGCTGGATTTTAAATTTTGCGTGTATTTGATCGTGGACGTTACCTTGAAAAAATTGATTAACTGAGACTTGGTATCGGGTTTGTTTGCTTTAAATACAGCACGAAAGCTCTAGAAAGTGAAATAAAGTGATGCAAAATCACTAGATGCAAATTAAGACAAAGAGTGTGGCAAACAATTTCAGACAGCTAGACAGCTGCAGTACGTTAAATTATGATATTTTTTCATGAACGTCAGATTCTAAGGTTCTCCACCAACTTGCGTCGCTTTGTCATTATGACTGTAAAAACAATTGTCTGGTGTTTTGCAGAACATGTGCCCTGAGTTCTTGAGTTCTTTTGTCAGCACACTCTTTTTTTGGTGGTTCAACCCGTAAGTATCCCGAAGTTGGTTCAAAAGTATGTTTTAGGTTCATCTTTTTTAGCACGTTCTGCTGGTTACAGCAACCAGGTTTGCAGCGTCAACGTATACATAGCTTGTCGTTATTACGTGGTAGACTTGGATTGTTTATAGGTTTTAAATGCAATTCAAACTTCTTTGCAATGATTGCAGGCCCTTACGGTTTCGATTATTTCAACTTCACGTGCAAATCGAGAGATAGAATTATCTTAACTGCTTGTCGAGAGCGATTTTTGGTAGGAATAGCGTTACGTAATTTCTCTGTTTGGTTTTACTCGGAATAAACCAAAGTAAAATTTTATGTAAAGACTGTCAAATCCTTTTGTTGAAAGCGTATTAATAATGCATTGTAAAAAAAGCGTTATCGTTATTACAAAGTAGGCCATTGTCTAACAGGTTCAATCAAGTTTCATTTTTCTCTTGCATTTAGCCAAGGTGATTGAGAATGCAAGATTTGCTATTGCTTAACGATCACAGACCTGTGATTGTTAGGTTTTAGGTTTCAATAGGTTAATTTTGCTCAGAGCTTTTGTAAGTGGTAAACAGGCTCAATAGGAAGAAAAAATTTCCGTTGTTCAGGATTTAAACTGTTAAAAACAGCAATTGAAATGTTTGGGCAAAACTGTGCTTCTGTGGGATTATTGGGTTCTGAGGTAGAAAATATCTCTTATCCTTGTAAAAATTGAATTAAAATAACCTTTTGCTATCTGAAAATAACCCAACGCATATAAGTTGCATAAAGTTTGCTACGAGACAATGACACTTTCATGCCTTAGATCTATTCTTTTGCCGCTAATATCAAAATTTCAGGAAATAAACTTTAGTGTGACTGTAACCTTTCGATATCACACAAAAGTTGCGTAACATACATCGAGTGCCGTGTGATTAGAATGGTCATTTCCGGCTACAAGAAGCCACTCACCTTCGAAAATCTCTGGAATTTGAATCCAAGAGATGAATCTGAAAACTCTGCACCAGAGTTCCACCAATATTGGAAGAAGGAAGTGGAGAAGTCTCGGTAAATAACATCACGTATAAGTTACATTGTTAGCCATCCTTTCTTTTCAAAAAACTTATTGATCGTTATGTTCTTACATACGATTGTGGCTGATGTCGCTTCGGTTGTGCATCAGAAGGGATGATATACTACTGTAGTGTGCGAAACTGTTCGTTTATGACAAAACCCTTCTTAATGTGTGTTTAAGAGCGGATAACTCATGTGCATGTTTAACGATATCGAAAGATTGAAGTGTTTGATAAAACAATTTTTAAAGGCATATCCATGTTCAAAAAAGGTATCCCAGGCTTGACAATTAACGTTATGAAATGTTTATTTTGAAAAACTGCGTGCATTGAGTCCATGCGGATGTCCAAAGATTAGAGAAGACCATGGATGATCTTAGCTTAAGTATACAGGGTCCGCTAATACACTGGTTAGCAGCTCGATTTAAACGTAAATGATTTATCACCACACCGTTTGAGAGATCCATTTGTAGATCTAACGACGCGATGAAAAGAACTGTCAGATTATATGAATGTGTTTTTCACTAGCTGTAGCAGTTTCAATCTTCGACAAAAAAAACAAAAACAAAGAAACAGAAATATAACGTTGGCCCTGTCATGTCAGAAAACTTGTGCTCTCGTCTTTCTCGGAAATCATATGCGAATCATCAAAAATTACTGTTCACCAGCACTCTGTGTGAAGAAAACGTCAAATTTTGTAACATAAATTGTGCTGTTAGTTACGTTCTTAAATTATGAAGTCCATTTATTACGGATTGATGTTGAATGATATGAAGTATGGCGAACAGAAGCTGTCAACAGTTAGAAAATATCAACAGCAAAGTGGTGCGTTGCAGAGATTCGATTGACGAAGAAACACGAAATGTCTATGCGAATGAAATCGCGGACGACTTGGTGGAAGAGGTTAGAAGCTAAGTTTTTCTAGTCAATCGGCGTTCTTTTACACAAGGCTGTTTTTAATCCAGCACAAAGGAAAAAGGAAGTAAAAGTAGAATTTGTCTAATTCGTCATCCTGTAATTCGTCAATTCGCTAAATTTGTTGCTTTTTCGTCGGTTTCGGGCAGAATTCCTATCTTTTGTGTACATTTCTGTTCGTCAAATTCGCCATCGCCTAGTTCGCCAATTTGCTCAATTCATCACCTCTTACTATCTCCGAGAAGCGTTTTGTTCGGCTAATACGTCATTTGCAGTTTCGTTTTTGATGTTTAAGCAGCTAGTTTCACACGTGTGGGAATTCAAACAAATTAAGGATCCTTATATGAGAATGTTGCACCTCACAACTGTTTATCGAATTTATACAAGAAGTGCGAAGCGCGACCCGACTCCCCATAGAAAGAACGTGGAAAGTCTTTAAAGTTTATTAAAGACTTAAAAGGTGCTAGATTAAATGGAGGAGTCTAGATAGTGTAGAGGAATTAGAGTTCAATTAAGTAAACAACCATAACGTCATAAAGTTGTATTTTACTACAAATAAAAGCACTATGTATACGAATTACTATGATAAAGTACACGAGCTGCTATGATAGAGTTTTCACCCGTTTGCATAATTCGTCACTTCGCCAAAATCGTCACTTTTTTTCTAGTGCCCTTGAGGTGACGAATTAGGCAAATTGTAGTTCTCTGGCAGCCATTCTGTGTATGCGTTTTTTAAATGTTGAGTAAAACTCATTTGACGAAGCGGCAGCAAAGATATAGTGTTTTGAAATGGTGGATAAGACACCAATTAAACTTACAACACAAATAGTACAGTTTGCTTGAAATGGAAAAATATTTTGTGAAAAAAATTTAACATATTTGACAATATCTGTACACCTTTCGCTGCAGATGAAATCGTACAACTACATGAAAGCTCCTCGCAAACCATCTTTGGTGAAAGCTTTGTGGAAAAAGTTCTGGCCTGTTCTGCTATCGTCTGCTTTGTTCAAAATTTGCAGAGATGTTATTCAGTTCGTGAACCCGTTGCTTTTATCGTAAGTATATCTGCGCTCTGTAAAAGTATCAGAAGTTCTGAAGACTTTTCGTGGAAACGCATCGCAGAATCTGCCTTTGCTGGTGTGCAAATATGTTTTCAACTTTTTGTCAATGACTGCTTCATTTTTAATGTTTTTTTTGTCAGGGAAATGATCTCTTTCACAGAAAACCTTAGCACTCCCGTGTGGCAAGGTTATTTCTTCGCAGCCTGTATGTACATTGTCGCAGTCATACAAGCTATTATGCTCCAACAGTATCTGCATCGTTGCCAATTGGTTGGAATGCAAATCAGGACAGTTATCATCTCTGTTATTTATGAGAAGGTAAGATGTAGCAACAGAATTTGCTTGCTTCTTCAGTGGTATAACGAGGTTTTGCTAAAAAGCAGCAGAATGAAATTTTTCAATGTATTTCGAAGAGCAAAGAAGCATGCCCAAAAAAAACTTTAAAATTGACCGTTCATTTTCGTTTTTGGGCGAGATTTCACTTCGAGAAGCCAGTCAAACCGCTCTTAGTGTCGTGAAAAGGAGTAGCATTTCTTAACAATAAATTCTATTGATTACTCCGAAGCTAAATATGAAGAAATGAGAAGATTTTACTGTTTAATAAAATAAACGAAGAAAACGCTTTGCATTGCTCGGGCGCAGAGCGAAAAACGATTCCCTTAACACTAACAGAAGATCTACATTCTTGTTGATAAACGTACGGCTTTAGTTTCATGTGCAAGGTTCGAAAAACGATCTAATGTTCCACATACCTTGGATTTAATTGAATTATGATGAGCATCAAAAAGCAAACCCTTGCCAACACCTTAATCAGATATTAAATCTACTGACTTGAAAGTTTGGTTAACTGATGGACAGATTCGGAACATAAGTCGATCATTTGTGCTGATCACGTTTCATTATAAAAGCGATCCAAACTACACTTTCGTATTTAGAACAAAGCTCACGGAATTGTTTTTTTAGTTGGTGGTTGCTGGATTTAAATATACAGAAAAAGCTTTATCAAGTTACAATTTTAGTCCGGCCGAACCAGTGGCGTAGTCAGCCCGAAATTTTGGAAGGAGCCAAACGGCTTTAGGCGAGCAACAACGTTTGGCTTGGGACACCGCCTTTCAAAGCAGAAAACGACAAGACATGCTAAAAATTTGGGAGAGGGGCGTGCTCCCTTGCCCCGTTGCCTACGCCAATGGGTCGAACAAAGTTGTTTTGTTTACTGAGGCCAAAAGACATAATTGGCCAAGAAGCAGGTGACCACTTGAATGCCCAAACATTTATAAGCCACGGAAGTGCATTTTGGATTTAACGCTTGGATTTCGGATCATACAAACTTTAGCAGAGGCCTTGCAATGCCTTAACACCCGTAAAGAAAGCATTTGGAGTTAAAATTCTGCTGCGACAAACAGAGATCATTCTTGGCAAACTTTGTCTGCTGTTTGCAAACTCAGTGAAACAAACTCAGTAAGTCACGAAAAGCAGAATTTAATTTCGAACTGAATATTTTTTTGCCAGACGTCATCATCAAGCTGTGGCATGTGGAATATTGGTGTGTGAAGTGACCATTCGAACAAAGTGCTGTATTCTGAGTGAATAAGAGATTACAGCGCGTCTACACGTATCAGAGTCATTTAGAGATTAATTAACAGATTTCACTGATTGTAAAAAAATATGAAATTATAAGCGAGTGATTTTTCAGCGACATTTAAGTCTTTGGACAAAATCTTCGTTTTTTAATGATGGAAAAGTTGCGTATAACTTATAGGAAGGCATCAGATCATTATTGATGTGTTCACTTGGCGCTAGGTATAAAACTGATAAAGGTTGTTGGACACATTGTTTGTTCGCAACAAAAATTTACCTTTTCTTTAAATAATTGAGGACCGCACACCGCATAACTCATGAATTTTGGTTTGACATTGTCTGATAAGCTGCGTTTTCAGAAATTACATACATGTAAGTAGATTGTATCGGGAGTTTTTGCCGATCGCCTGAATGGTTTTATGCAGAACACAGGACTAAATTGCAACTTGCAGTGCCTTGCGATGAAGAGAGCTTAACAAAGTCATGGTCTTTAAACACATCACGTAATAAAATAGTCCAGCTTTCTGAAGGATTTCGACATCGGTTCTTAACGATGCAATTAAAGCATTGACAATTGCAGAAAACTTTTGATGATTGCCGAGTAATACGAAAACATTTTGATGTTGGCAATTTTTCTCAGGAATTAATTTCCAGATCTGCGACCTTGCACCACTCATTGTTTTTATATTTTTGGCAGGCTTTGTCGATATCCAATGCAGCTAGACAAAAATTTACTGTCGGTGAAATTGTGAACCTGATGTCAACTGATGCTCAAAGATTCGTGGACCTCATGAGTGACATTCATATTCTTTGGTCCGGACCACTGCAGATCATCATAGCCGTTCTGATGCTTTATCAGGTTAATCTACGTGCTAAAATATTATTTTAGAAAATAGGACAACGTAAGCACTAAACTATAAAATCCATTTCCAGAAAAGTTGTTTTGGACTTTGAAAAACATTGGTGCAGATTTTCATAAAGAATAAAGCTTAAATGTAGAACCACAGAACGTATCTCCTTGCAAATCCTCCCACGTAACTTAACGATGCACACCAGTTCTATCACAATTCATATGAAGCTCATGTTAAAATATTCACCATTATCCCTTGATACCAGTATTACATCTGCTATCAAACGGTTTTCAAACATGTGACAGTTGACTGGAAAAAGCAGTGAAAATTCCAAAATGACAGATAAACCTCAATAAACACTTTTGACTATAATCTCCCATGTTAGAACAAGCTAATAACAAGTTGGCTGAATAAATCAAACAAAATTGCTTCTTGCGACGCAAATTGTGGGATGGCTTGAGTGAAGATTAATTGTTCGGAGCTGCTGTGTATCTGTTTTTAACTTTGCACTTTTGTTAAGTTTTGTTGTTTAGGTCTGCTTTTCAAATTGAAATTCTTTACTGGTAGTGAAAATTTTATCTACATTTTACAAGGTTAACTAATGTCTGCAGTTGTTTGGCCACTTTTTGTTCAAAAGGATGCAAAATCGGACCAGAAAAACACGCCAAGTGTTTGCCTAAGAAGTTGTTGCTTCTGAAGAAAGATCTTTTTCAAAAAATAATGTTTTATATTAACGGAATGCTCCTTTTATCTAATACATTACAAGTTGCCAATTCCGTTTGTCAGCCGTTACTGAGTTTGTCCTCTGCAACTGCAACACATACTGCTTTGAATATCCTCCTGAAGCTTAATTAGACAGTCATAAGTCTGCGCATTGCACCATAGAAATTGAAAGTAAAACACTTTCATTGGTTTTGTGGTGTATTACTGTAAGTAGAAAGTCACAAAACTTATTTTGAAGGTTTTAAGTTACGCCGTTTTTGCTGGTTTGGCGTTGATGATTATCGTCATTCCCCTCAACGCAATCTTGGTAAAAAAGATGCAGGACATTTCAACAAAAAATATGGATCTTAAAGATCAAAGAATCAAACTGATGAACGAGATTCTAAATGGCATCAAGGTCAGTGGTGAGCTCGAAGTGATATTACTAAAGTTTTAACCTCGTCAGATTTACGTCTTATCACCTGGCCCATTACTCAAAAACGTACATTTTTAATTGACAATTTGCATATTATTGGAAGTTTGTTACAGTATTGCATTTAGCACAAACTCTTGAAATTAAAGTTTAATGTTTTTAAATCACTTTGGCGTCGGGATGCTTTTCAAAGTGGTGGTATTTATTTAAAAATAGAAGATACCCAAAAAATTATTCTGTTTGAATCAGGGCAGATGTTGCCTGTACCCAGAAGGCGAAATATATACTTTGTAAGATCTTAGTGTGATTCTTGCTGGGAAAGGATTACTTTCGACAGACAGTGCAGACTGCAGTCAATTTGATAAAATATGACGGTAATTTGCCACAATTTTACCACGAAATACTCCCAATTAGATCCATAAACATTTTCCTCATATCTTAAACTATAAGCAAGCTGCTCTTTCTGCAGGTGTTGAAACTTTACGGATGGGAGCTCTTGTTTGAAAAACAAGTTCTGGAAATCAGACAAAAGGAACTGCGTTTATCAAGACATTTAGCATATCTATCAGCTTTTTCCTACTTCCTCTGGTTCATCATGCCGTTTTTCGTATGTTACAGACTGGTTACACTTTTATAAATTACTTTGGGATAATAAACGTATATGTAATATATGTAATTTTTTTGTGTATCTTGAAGCTTCATTTTCACCTCATTGAAACACATGCTGGTAGTTACTGTAAGTAACCAGATGGGTGTTTACCGAGATATTTTCGCAATTTATCTTATGCTGCAAAGCGCTAAGCTGCATAACGATTAACTTTGAAAACTGAGTTTTAAGTCATCGATACGTCTTTTTAAAATTACATTTTTGAAAAAAATTACATTTTGATTTTTACCTGCAAGTTGTCAGATGCCAGTATAACACACTGAAATACTTCCATAAATAGGTCCAGCGAAAAGAAGCAACTTTGAAGTTAAATTCAGGTTGATGATATTTTATTTGTACTCGGTGTGGAGTATCACGAATAATCAAATCTCTGCACGCTAGCCCGGTGGGCATATCTTTCAGCATTTTCTTTCGCAGTGAATGCTGCGTTGATAGGAAGTTGGTGGCAGCACTATTGCGTGAATCTTTTTTATGCCTTGCACCCACCCAGCCCTGGACAGGGTGAAAGCTTTACTTTTCAAGTCTTCGGTGTGGTCTGACAGGGAATCAAAACCAGCCTATCGGCTTTAGCGGCGTGTGCTCAATCTATTGTACCATTTCGCCGGTACTTCGAAGATTGCCTTACATAAATACGTATAATATGCGAGTTAATACAACGATACACGAGACTCAGGTGGCGTTTGGTTAGCATTAGACGATCTTGTTACGACAAAAGCGTTTGCGCTTTCAACGTTATTTGCAAGTTATTGCTTGAAATCATTGCAGTGAATTGTCCTTTTAACCCCTGCTGTTGTGTTTGTTTAGGTAACCCTTGCTTCGTTCGGTGTATATCTTGCCCTGGACAGTGACAATGTTCTCACCTCGGATATCGCCTTTGTCGCTTTGTCGTTGTTCGACATTATTCGTTACCCCCTCGCAATGTTCCCTTCCACTATAGCTTCAGTTACCGAGGTGGGTTGCATCTGCAGTATACGCTTTTCGAAACTTACAGTACCATGTTTCTGATTGTCAAATTTTAATATATTGTTTGCGCTTTTAAATAACCTTGTCACGTCTCAGAGAGATTTTCTTCAGTATGGTTGTATGATAACTTTGACTCGTTTTTTATCTTTACATTTTTAGGCTCTGGTGTCCGTGAAACGTTTGACGAAATTCTTAGTAAGTTTGGAGATTGATCCTGAAACTGTGGATCGAAACCCGACTGGAGGTGAGCTATGTTTTCGCGTGAGTACTGATTGCTTTCAATTTGAACAAAAAGCCCAAAGTTCAGCAAAACGTTTGTTTCACATGTTGCTAGAAAAGCTGGCAGTTGGACAGAGTGCTCGGTGCTTGCAGTGATGTCGATGTTACTTAATAAAACGAGGAATGTTAATTTTATGGCCTGAACTGGTTTGTGGTTTGTTTGACGTACGAGTATTTGGTATGAGATCAATTAGGTTGATATTATCGTGTTTTGCAATATTTTCACCAGCTTGAACTGTGCCAATGGCCAATTTGGTTGTTGTCAAACGCGAAAAAATATCTTATGTCTCCTTCAGCCATTGCTTAGCTTAAACTGTAATTTCTCGTAATGAGATCAGGCATTATACTTTTTGCAGGTCATCAAGTTGTGGTGAACAATGGAACATTTTCCTGGGACAAAAAAACTGAGCCTGTTTTGAAAGAGTTAGTAGCTTTGCAAAATTTTTGTTTATGATTTGTTACAATTTGTATCAAAATGCGTACTTATATATGTGAAAAACTTTTGTCCTGAGATCCTAAAGCACTTATACTTTTGTGAAGTGTTAATGAAATTTATGCAACAGATCTGCAATAGTTGGAGCTAGTTGCAAGAACACTCTGAATTTAGTGAAACGGATTTCTTAGCAAATTTAAATGCAAATTCGCTTTTCCTAACGTGCTGCACAGCTGAGTCTCAAGTATTTTCCGGAACGCATGTAGTCAATCTATCGCTCTGCGAGGAACTCACAAAGTCTTGGTCTGCAAAGTACGTGATGAGTAGAATGACATGGTAAAGAAAACAAAACATTCTGCGCTATTCTTTTCATAATTTGTTTGACAAATTTTTCTTGAAACGTTTTTTTCCAAGAAAACGCTTTTGTTCTATGTTTCTACATATTTTTATTGCAGCCTGATTCAATGTTAACCTAATGGATAAACAACTCTAACTATGGGATTTCATCACTTAACAGACAAAACTTCTAATCAAAATTTTAGAAACAGTAAAAGACTTTGAATAAATGTTGCCCCAATATTGCAGCATGCTTTCTAATCCTTGTGAGAGAAAATGGACATTTCCTGAAAAATGAGTTGGAAATAGGGAGGTTACGTTTCTTATCAAAATACCTATTGCATGTTTGACCTGTTTAAGCAGACGCGGCATAGTTACTCAGGTACATTTTGAAAGCAAAACTGGAAGAGATTTTTCCTGTCTTGACATTCTGCATGCAACTTATGTTGAATGCGTATGAAGACTATGTTTTGGGACATCATCGTGAACTTGTGCGCCAAGTATTTAAGTAGGTTTTGAAAACCCATTTCGTGTTTTTCCTAAATGACGCATTCCATTCAATGTTTTTTCACTCTTTTTTCCCTTTTCCCGTCACGTTCAACACCTTTTTCCGACACAAACAAAACGTTTGCGCAAAAGGCATCTGAGACGTGCCGCATTAGAAAGAAAATTTTACCCCGACACTATTTTGCTGCAATGCAATCACAGACAAACACGTTCATAAGCTTAACCCTAATAGTTTCGACTGCATGCAGCCATGTAATATTAGTTGGAAAAAATCTAAATGCTTGTAGAAATTCACATTCGACTTAACTAACAACGAGATGGCACCTCAGATACCTATCGTACTTTTTTACTGGTAAAGTATTGAACTCATGATGAATCGATCAAGAAGTATGAGTGCAAACCTATGTTGAATGAACACTCTCTTAATTTGTTGATAAAATATTTCCAAGTAAGCAAAGGTTTTACTGGAAACTTTGAAAATGAGCGTGAAATTACAAAATGTGTGACATTCGTGCATCGATGCCACTGAACATTTCTATTGCTTTAACAGAGCTTGCTTAGCCGATGCGTAAATCATAAAAGCTAGTGCGATGACTGTTTTGATTAATAAGCGCTAGTACATCGCTCTGGCCATTGCTAATAGTTTCATATTGTTACTTTTCTCATTGTTGCTGCTTTTGTTCCAGCATAAACCTTAACGTCCGCGCTGGTGAACTGGTGGCAGTCGTGGGTCATGTTGGAAGCGGGAAGTCGTCCTTGATCTCTGCGCTTCTTGGTGAAATGGAAAAGAAGAAAGGATATGTCGGTGTTAAGGTAGCAAGACTTCAAAACCTTTGTTCTACAGTGAATGTGGTGGTATCAGATTGTTGCTGCTTTGTCAAATGCTAATCACGGGAGGAGTATCGAGTTCACTGTAAACGTGCAACAGAAATAGAAATAGCTGGCATCTCAAACGATTTCGTGCACATTTCGTTTGTGAACGTGGTCGTGAATCACAAATGAAAAGTGGGCGAAATCTGGAAGTCTCTTTCGCCAAGAAGCCGCAGCTCAGCCGAGAAAAGGGATCAAGGGCGGATCCAGCTAGTAAGGTTAGAGGTGGTGGCGATTTTAGAAATTTCAGTAATATTGGGTAGTCAAGTCTCATAACAGCTTCGCTACTGTACGAGAGATGAAGTATACTCCACAAAACTGCTGTGACAACACAATGGACGATAAAATGGCCTTATATCGGGGATTTTGTTTTCCGAATTTGTACAAAATCATGGTAAATATCGTTACTTTCTTAGGTTCTAGGGGGGCAATCGATCCAATCGCACCCTCCGGATATGGCCCTGAAAGTGATCGAAAATAAAATTTGGGACCGAAACTCCAAACAAAAGCCACGATTTACACCGCTACAAAAGCAACATCGTATGTTACAGGGTCAGGCGAAGTTCACAATATAGATCAAGGGTACTTTGAAACTGAAGAGTTCAAATCAGTGTTGTTGTTGTGAGATGCTTTCTTACACTAATGGTCTGTGAAANGTAACATNATTTGGAAAGCTTGTGCCGGTGCAAAACTGTCCCTTCCGTATAAAATGATCGGTTTGGAAAAGAACACACTTATTTACCTCCTGAAACCGCAACCTTCGGCTCATCTGCTACTCGAGTATGTGAACGGAAACGACTCGGTGTGGTGAGTAATGACAAAATGTAACCCCATGGTGGAACCAATAGTTGAAATATGCTATTCAAGCAAAGATAGTTGCCTACAAGGCAAAGTTTCAGAACAAAGTCTTTGCATTCGCGGTATACGCTGAGGCGCGAAAGTGTGCACTGCACACTGTGCAGCCTTCACGATAAAAAAACTTTAAAATGCAATAATTGTAGGATTTTTACCATCATTTAGATTCGAATTACTGGCTAGACAAAAAAGTATTATAGCAAACCATGCTACGTCTTCGCGGGAAAAAAACTAATATTGCTAAATCCACGAAAGACCAAAATGCGTCTTACTCAGCAACGAGGACATCCTTGGCAGATGGAGTGAGTATTTGAAGGATTTGTGAAGGTCAGCGGCCAATGCCATCCACACGCACGAGGTACATTTGGGTGAGGAAAGTGCCATCACTGCAACCGAAATCTTCGTAGTTGTCAAAACACCGAAAGTTGGGAAGGCTGCAAGCTGTCAAGAAATCCGATCTGAAATGCTGTAAGCCTTAAATGAAGGAGTTCTCTGGATGACGCGTGTGTGTCAAATAGCATAAACGGGGACCGAAAGATTGGCAAACCCGTGTGATCATTCCCATATACCAGAAGGGAAACATGAGAGAATCCACTAACTACCGTGGCATTTTTTTCTTTAGCCTCCCTCGAAAAGTGTATGCCATGGGTTTTGAAAAAGATGCTACGAAATAATTCAACCAAAACTGGAAGATACCAGTTCGGTTTTTGTCCCTGGCGTACAGTAGAACTACAAGCCAACTCTTCACTATCCAGCAAATCCTCCATAAATCTTGGGAGTTTGCCAAACACGTCTACATATTTTTTGTTGACCTCGAGATACCTGACGACCGTTTTTTTTGTAAAAAGTTTGGGAGAGTGTTGTGGGAGTGCGCTCGCCTGTTACTAGATGGCAGGTCATTGTATTTCTGCTCAGAAGCTTGTGTTCCTGTCGGCGGAGTTAACTCATCACCTTTCACCGTGGGTGTTCGACTTTGACAAGAGTGTGTGCTGTCACCACTCCTTTACATAGTCTACTCTATATAAATTGGATAGACATTTAGTAACGAGAGGGCAGGGTCGACGAAAGGGCTACTGTTGCAAGCTGCAGGATCAACCGTTTGCTTTTCGCGGAAGATTTAGTGCTGCTTGCATCTTTTGAGAAAAGTCTTCGACATGCACTTGATAGGTTTTCTGCTGCGTGCGACCAAGCAGGAAGGAAAATCAGCACTAAAAAGTCGGGCAGAGTACACTGNAGGCAAGCGGCAATACACTGCTGCAGATGGAGAAGTTCAAGTACCATGGAGTGGTGTTCACGTGTAACGGAAGAAGGAACAAAGAGATTGATGGATTTGTAAAGCAAANGCAGTTCTGTGTGAGCTTTATCGCTCTGTGGTGACGAAACGGGAGCTTTCGAGCACCGCAAAGCTGACAGTTTTCAAATCGGTTTTTGTTCCGATCCTCATCGACTGTATGTTCGTGACTGAAAGAGAGCTGTCTCAAGTGCAAGCGGCAGAGATGACATTTTTGCGAAGAGTGTTCACGGTGCGACACTTCGCGGAAAGTGAGCAATTGTGAAATTCGTAAAGCGCTGAGTGTCGAGCCGCTTCTCCGAATGGAGAGATCCCAGCTACGCTGGTTCGGTCACGTGTCCAGAATGTCCCAAGAAACATCGGCAAGCCAG
>JGI24021J15306_10001192_pt1 | contig 24463 bp, 20 predicted proteins | sample Ectturendosymbi1_FD_15306 | JGI IMG/M metagenome (IMG submission 15306) | reverse complement strand
TGTCGTCCTCCACTGTCCAATCCATCGACCCCCCACGGACTACACGGCCTGACGGTTCTGGACGATGAGACAACCGAATGGCTGCGCAACACCTGCCCCGATATCTAGGGGGGCTAGCAGTGGATAAAAGAACTCGCTCAAACGAAAGAAGTTAACAGAAACTGAGTACAAAAGCTCTGTCTGTTCTGGTGCCCTTTGCAACAATATATTTGTGCGAGTTTTCCTCTCTACGTCATGTGAAAAACAAGTATCGGAACCTTTTGAAAACCTTTAACGGTTTGTGCGTGGCTCTGAGTAATTGTGTGCCAAGGTACGAGTGGATAATTTCAGAGAAGTAGCAACAAAATTCGCTATGTTAGTTTTTAACGAGCAGTGAGGTATGAAAGTTAAACAGTAACCTACGGCGTATTTTCTGTTGTCCTGTCAGTAGGCCAATGTGTTATGAGTAGTAATGTTAAACGTCAAAATGCGCTTACAGTCGCATCACAAGCCATCTTCTGCGTGGTAACGGCAGCTTGAAGCAGAAATAGCAATTTAAATTGTTATATTCGTAACGTTAATTGAAACACTGTAAATAGGCTGGATAAATTCTTTTGAGTAATAGCACTTGCAAGCTTTCATAAATCTCGTTTCTTTTGAAAAAACTATACCTGATAATGTCTAAACTCTCACACTCGAAAATCGCATTTCGGATCCACGAAAACCTTGTGTTGGACCCCAATGGGTCTGGGACCCCCAGTTGGGAACCGCTGCAATACAGTTATAAAGATTTTTCAATGTTCAGATCGTCCTTTGTTTCAAATGTGTGATTCCTTAAAGATATAATATTTTTTGTGATTTTCACTGTCCATTCACCACATTCAGAAGTCGACGAATGTGCCGATCCAGTTGTCGATGGCCGCGGGCACTGCAAACAAATTTGCAACGAAACCGCAGGAAACCCATTCAGATGTCTATGTAACGAGGATTACACTTTGGATGAGGATTATGCCACCTGTCTTCCTGACTTTTCAACAGCTCAGCCAACCACACTCCAGGTAAAGCATATTAAAACAATTCAACATAAAGCCACAGCTTTCCTCTTTGGTATAACTGAATGTGCTGACCAAACAACCTACTGAGACTAAACGTTTGTATTTGCTGAAGGGTAAGGCCTAAGCACTAAAAATTCTTTCAAAAATGCTTCACAGCCAAAGTAGTGGCGAAGGCTTTCAGAATTTGCTGAGGGCTCAGGAACAAGTTGTTGGAAATTGATTTGTAGTCTATGCAGTAAGTCGCTGAACTTCAAGGTTACGAATTTGTTGCGTTGCCTTACAGTACCTTGGATAATCTGTCGCATCGCATGCAATATCCGTGTTTTTCGTTATGTCAGATTGGTCACTCTGCATGCAGTGGCGTAACTATGGGGGAGCAAGGGGGGCATCTGCCCCCGGGCGCAGCGTTTTGGGGGCGCCAACTTGACGTCAGAATGTTACGCAATAATTACAAAATTTCGAATACCAGCGGTTGCTACCCAGTTGCGAAATCTCATCAAGATCACCCAAGTTCGCAAAGCAAGCATCCACGAAACTCAACGTTTAAAGGTGGAGCTTCTGTCTCCAGCAATCAGCGCCCGCATGTGTTTAGATTCACGGCTGCGTCACAATGCTTTCCTATAGCCAGGGTTGCGAACTTTCCGGCTTGGCTCTCATTCCATAGTTTCGCCACTGATCACAATGGGACGGTAATCCATTGTTCACAGTCCTTGCAGTATGTTGCTGGCTTGCTGCGCATGCAAAGCAGCGATGAAAGCTCCAGTATGTTGTTACGAAAACAGATCTGACGTTTAGGAAACTTCTTGAGCTGTGTTGGTTTGACAAACTTCATGTTGAAATGGATTTGATGTGGTTCTGAAGGTAGTTACGATGATTTTTATTGTGGGATATTTAAATAAATGCTGATGGCTTTTGCAAAATTTTAATTGAAACTCTGCAGCAGCGTTGAGTACTGTATATTTGTTATTATAATTGTGAACGTTTCAGTCACGGGGCAACACTTGTTTTATATTTAGTTGACCTAAAATCTGAGCACCTCCGTGGACATGATTGTCAAAATTAAGGTCACAAAATTACTGACTTAGAACTTCTCACTGAGCTTCACTGGCCTTAGATATTTCCCAGGTTAATACATGTAACACATTTAAAACAATTTGACGAAATATTCGATAAAAGTGCAGCGAAGGCAAAAAAACTTTGTTTTTGATGTTGGATAATTACAGTAATTACAAGCATTACATCGCACAATGTCTTTTGTTTTCTGTTAACTATTCAGGATATTGTATCCAAACAAATATTTTAGGATTTTGCAATTTTTTATTTGTCTGGGAGTTTTGCACAAAATCAATTGCTTTTTTTTCATATGTCAAAATTCATATGTCAAAATCAATTGCTTTTTTTTCATATGTCACAAAATCAATTGAATTTTTCATATGCATTCTTCTGTCTGTCCTTCTCTTTTATGTATTCGTAAGTTTGCCCTTAGTCAGTCCTTTATGACGTTCTAAAACTCAAAACTCTGGAAGTGCATGCTCCACAAACCCCTGCAGCTTACACCAGTGGTGATTGTGACTAGACGTGACGAGAGAGGGGAACAAGTGGGTACGCTGCATTCGGAATCTTCAAAAGGCTCTGAGAAAACCGTGCTTTAGAAAACAAGGAGCAACTCGGTCCAATCTATGCTGCGTTATTAAAAGATTTTTGTGCCCATTGCAGATGATCAGGGAGCTTTTTGTCTAGTTTTTGCATATTTTTTCGCAAGTTGCTACAATTCGAATCAAACAAGGCAATTTGGAATGTCGCAATGCAACAGTTTTAATGTTGAATCGTGATCGAAATTTCAGTGTAAGGAGATGGTTTTACGTGAAACGGTTAGATTTTTAACTCTACGATAGTTAGCCTAATGATTTCCAAGATTCAAAGGTCCTAACGTCAATTCTGTGACGTCACCGTCATATGAAGTTTTCAGACGGGTCTAGAAATAAGTGTACGCAGGGCCCGAGTCAGCTTTCGACATCCCTTCACTCTCAGCTGATTCTTCGCATATATGCTGCCACAAACGGGCTGGATGGGGGCACCCAAACTGAATTCGTCCCCGGGCGCGGGAAACCCTAGGTACGCCATTGTCTGCATGATTCTCATATTATCTATAAACGCAAGTGCAATCAGCAGAGAAATCCTTAGACTAAATGACCATCAGTGTCTTGGTTGATCGATTCATATAAACTTTCCTTCCTAGGCCTGCCAACTTCACCTTAATAATGTTCAAATAACGTTGATTTGTTCACCGTCTCTAACCCCCACATATTCCAGTGCAAATTATTACTATTGACTTAGTCCCATAAGTGCTAAACACTAACTGAGTGCTACCAACAGCACGTCGTCCGGTCATGATCTAGGAAGTTTAACGTTGAAACCTTGAGACACATAAAAGTTCACTGACTTCGCAGAATACCCGAGAGGTACACATACAGTATGTGGTAATGGCGTGCACCACGAATTCTGAGATAGAATGGCTGTCCTCGCAAACCTCAGACAAGTTCTGGGCTTCTGCTAGAAATATTCAGATTAACCTGGTTCCAACAGCAAATAACTTGCGTTCGCAAATTTTATATGGCAGTAAGAAACTTCAAAACTCTTTGATCAACATTGCTGACTAGAAAAGCTATAATTTGTTCTTGATAGAGTCTTCAATGCTGGCCTCAAGCTGTACTAAGAAACATTCAATTGTTTTGCAGACTACCACTTTCGATTTACCTACAACGAGCATGACCACGATGGAAACTACCGCATCAGGTAAATTACTGTGTTTGGAACGTACCACATCTGTTTAAATGTACAAAATGTACTTGTAAACTAAACACACGTTTTCTAACTTATAGATGGAAGCCGATGAAGTAAAAACACTGAAATTTTGATGTCGCAGAGAACCCCACCCCAACAACCGTTTTCAAAACAACCCGTCCCGCCAGCACCACTACTTTCGCCACCACCAGTACTGCTGCAAGTTCGGCATTGTCATTTACAACAGCAAACTTTTTGCAAAGTTTGAACGAAGAAGATCGAAAAATATGGTTGTTGGTAAGTACGTTTTGCAATAAATGAGATAAAGTGCCATCGTTGGTTGGAGAACAATGCACCCACAAATTCTGTTGAAGATTGTTTCGCTGAAGATTTAGGGAAACTTTCAGTTTGTATTGCAGTGAGATGAAATCATTTCATTTTAGGCTTGCTGATCTGATTAGACGTGAATAAACCGGCTAAATGGCCTAATTGGTTCAGCACGCGTTACCAAAACTGGTAGATTGGGTTCGGCCGGGTCATAATAAAGACTTGAAACAGAGTACTCGTGGCCGGTCCAGCCTCGTGTTCGGCCTTGAAGGATGGGTTCAAGAGAACAGTTTACGCGCAGTGAGTCGCCACCAGTGCAGCATTCACTGTTAAAGCGGCCGCGTGGCTCACGGCGCAAGTAAGCGGAAATGGGCACCGCAGATCATCTGTGACACTCCGAATGGAATACAGAAACCGAGTATAAACGAAAATGATCTGATTAGTGCATATGCTGACATAGCTGCTACTTAATTTTGAACAAAATGTTTTTTGGCGTAGAAGATTTTAATGATTTTGTGGACATTAAGTAGCTTGCAGATATTAGTTTTTCAGCAGCTACTTTTCCAAGATAATGAATTTACCTAAAATATCCAACCCAATGGAAGCACTACAAACAACATGTTAGTATCCAAGACTGACGCATGGCTTGTCTACCAGCGATTTGAACCGCAGCAGGTGTTTTTGAAAATATACGCGGGTATTTTTCAGAATGTAAGCAAAAATCGAGACCATTTCACAATTTTGTAATCCAATTTCGAAAGGAAAGAGACGTTGTTAAAACAATTATAACTTTTGCTTTTCACAAATCACAGTGCTAGCACCGCACCGACATCTGCTGCTTGAAATCTCTCTATGAAATCTGTCTTCATGAGATTTGGATCGTTATTTGTACAAAGCCCATGTTCAAAGCATACCTACTAACGTGGTGAAACAGGACTCTACCATTAACTGGACAAAAAGTTGTCAAAAGTAAAATAACATTCAAAGCAATGGCTTTTCTTTTAAGTAAAACCAGATGAAAATTGCCTTATGCAACCGGATTATGGTTAATGTAAAACCCGAGAAGTATTATTCCAATCACTGTAGAAGAAAGAGAACCTTCAGACAGACAACTTTTATTTTTGTTGTTCGATCCTATGGTTCAGGTATTTGCAGGATTAGGTCTTAAGCATTCCTGCTAAAGAGAATTGTGCATGAAGGTGACAAAAACGACTGGAGAAAAATGCCTTTTCTGAAAAACAATGATAGCACAACTTAAACGTCTGAATAAACACTACGTTGTTGTTCTCCGCATACTTCGCCCGTTGATCATGAAGACAAACGTGTGATCTCCTTGACTGCGTAACACGAATTGTAACAAGCTTTACCCAATCAACCTGGCGAACAAACCGTCCTCAAATAATCTCTTAAGCAGTGTTGTCAACTGGCATATTTGTATAGCAAAAATCAGGAGTTTAGCATATTTTGAAGCGTCTTTGGTATGAATGTTTTCTGTTTTGCATACACAAAAGTTTTGAATATTTCTGGAATATTTTGCAGTTTCCAGTTTTAACTGATATCAGAAAAATCTAAAGCTTCTCCTTTAGCAGAAAGTTGCAACAATGCATTTCAAAAAACAAGTATGCACACTGGAACTGCTGCCACTCTTCACTGCACTAAGATATTGAAGTCGGTTTTATTACATATTTGAAAATTTTTCGCCTTGTATTTATTTGACACTGCCTAACTATGAAACACGGCAGTGGCAAAGCTTTGGAAAGGGCCAAAGAAATTTTGAGAGGTTTACTGCTGATATGTCTCAAATCGATAATGATGAACTAGATATATTGCAGATACTTGAGTAATATTCATATTTCTTTCTGCTTAGCTATCACCTTGAACATAAGATACTAGAAAACATGCTGTAGGTCATTGCTCGTTATATAGCTTCACTAGAGCGGTTGCGGAGTGAAAAGGTGTTTTTGATGTTCTTACTGTATATTATGGTGATGTTACTGAGTATATAACAGCATGCTTCAGAAAGTTCACATTTGATTGGTTTGCTTCATTTGCAACCTCCACCGGGGAAAATTATATTTTTGAAATGATCATGATTATTCAGCTGTAGACTGTTTTGTTTCTTTCTGCCGATCTGCTTGTTCTCCCGTTTGCTGGAATCAACCCTTGAACCAGAGTAAACTTGTAGTGCCAAGATACCATTTCAAATTTTGCTTTTCTTTATGTTTGATCCACGTTCTGCAGTAATTTATAATTCATTTCGATCCTCTTGTGGCAGCAGAGTTGACGCTAGAAGAAAAGTTGTAGGTGCAAGCTTCTCAAGTGGGTAGAGTAAAGAACGCGACCATATTATAACTTGTGTAATATGTTACATGTAAGCAATTGAATGAAGGAGCATTGCTTTCCAATGGCTCGAAAATGTACAACAATCATTGCCTGTTTTGACTCGGTCCTCCTAGTAAAAAGTCTGTCTCAACTATAAAATATGCTGCATGAGTTGTTAATACGAAAAGTTTGAGTTGTGGCTATTGTTTGGTTTTTGCGTGTTTTATGGATGGAAAATAGTTTAGTACTTATTCCTTAGTTTATCATATCCTGGAAGACAATTTGGTATATTTGTTTTTTGTGAAGTTGGCAACACTGCTATTGAGTGAGCGTGGTGTCAAAACAATGAAGCTCTATACAAGTTCATAATCAAAAACTTTGCCAAACTATTTGGGTCACGCAGTTATGACCAAAAATGTTAAATCTGGATAGTGATCTAATCAAAATAGGAGATATTTGAAAGTGCGAAATTTAATAGCAGAGCTCGCTGAGGCAGAGATGGTATTTTTTGACCGCAATGACAACCAGGTACGTTGGAAAGCGGGGCATGTAAGGGCATTGCCCACCCTGACCTTACAAAGAGGGGCAACCAAGCGGAGGTGATTTCTTCATGAACAGTATTGTAGGTAATTTCGTGGCCTATTAAGGTCGATTTGAAGCAAATTTAATGCAATATTTCGCGCATCCAGAAAGCTCAGAGTGGTTTTCTATAACTTCTTTTATTATTTCTGATGTCAAAAGAAAGGTTGTTGCGGAACCTACAAATGCGATAATCATTCCATTTTGCCTGCTTTTTTCTATTAAAATCAAGCAAACAGTTTTGAACTCGTGGTGCGTAAACGCATGGCAATTCCTGAAATCCTTATAATGCGCATTATAAATACAGCAAATGATCCTCACACCGTAGTCATCTTGTTAAGCCTACTTACTCTCATCATGCCAAAAGCAGTAAGAAGTATAAAAGCTGCTGTGAAAGCTCTTACCAACACATCAGCTCAACCCCGTAATTCACGGATAACATCTCTATTTTCATCTACTAACAGTGAGGTGCCATCCAGCATAATTTTTGAAGTCTCAGTGAAAGAATTATCTCAGTGAAAGAAAAACAATGTTTAGAACAGGGGTCTCAAACACGCTGCCCGCGAGGGCGTTTTGTGCGGCCCGCGATACTTTCTGAGAATTTTCAAATAAGTAACATTTACGTTATTTAGTTTATTCACCGGTGTTTAAAAGTGCTCGGATAGCGAATGGACAAGTTCTTTTTTTGTGCCATCCATCAACCTCTCCATGGAGCGCATAGCCTGGGATCTCAAGCTCAAATTGCTCCGAGGGCCAAATGAGGATTTATAACGAAATCCGAGGGCCGCATTATGACCCTGATGCAACAATGGCGGTACCTGAACGTTACTAGAAACAGCTTTTGCATCTCATTTCCTGCGAAAGTTATCATGAGTTATAGGCAAATCATTTATAGCGGTCTCTACTTTCGTTTAAAAGAAATTGTTCACTCGCTTGCCGAGCACTTTCAAACACTGGTGAATAAACTAAGAAACTCAAGTGTTGATTATTTCAATTTTCCCTAAAAGCTCGCGGGCCACATGCGGCCCGCGAGCTTGAGACCCCTGCTTTTAACGAACGTAGAGAGGTTGGAAATGATTTGCCTATTATTCACGATACCTTTCGCAGGAAATAAGATGTAAAAACTGTTTCTAGTCAGGTTTAGGCCCCGCCATGGTTGCCTCAGCGTCAATATGCGACCCTCGGTTACTGTATAAGTCGGGCCTGCACAACCCACAAAGTTCGAAGGGCCAAATTGACCAACATAAATTTGCCGCAGGCCGCAAATATCTATTTCGTTGTAGTTTGGAAGAAATTCTGAAACGACATTTAATTATCCGAAGTTGTAAGCCACAAAAATAGCGAAAGTACCCGTAAATCGATCACAGTTTACTTCACAGGTAAACTAGCTTCGCGTTTGGCGCATAAAACGCGAAACTAGTTTCCTTGTGAAATAAACAGTGATCGAATTACTTTCGCCATTTTTGTGGTTTCCTCGTCGTTTGAGCCAGTTGTTACTATCCACTGCTTGGCCGCACTAGATCTCGGAGCAGGCGTTGAGTTGCCATTCAATTGTCTCATCATCTAGAACCGTCATGCCGTGCAGTCCACGGGGAGGTCGATGGTTTGGACGTAAGAGAACGACATGGTTAACGGTTTGTTCTTCTGCGCCACACTCACAGGCCGCAGAAGAGGCCATATCTCATTTGTGCAAGCAGGAGCGGGCAAGTCCGACACCGGTGCGGAGGCGGTTAAGCCGGACCCACGCTGTCCTTAGCAGGGCCATTCCAGGAGAGTGGGTGCTGGTGTCGGGGATGAGAGTACGGAGTCTCGTAGTGCTTACCAACCACTCCTTTTTACATCAGTTATCCGCCCAGAGCGTTGCAGTTCTGTTGTTGTCAGATGAACTGATGAGTTGTGCGGAGGGTACAAATGGGTATCTTGATTGAGATGCTGTGCATTCCCACTTGATGGACAGGTGAGCGCTGAGTGGAGCAAATGTCCAGTCTCCATGGCAGGGCATGCTAGAGGCAGTGCGGCTCCATTGCGACGAAGCTCAGCAGGAAGCGGGAACACCGGAGATCGGGTGGATGAGGAGGCAACGGGGACGGAGGTGCCCTTTTACAAAAGTATCATAGGAAATTTCATGGCTCACCAAAGACTCCCGTGGTCGACGGAACTGATGGCATCGCAAGCGACATGCCTCAAACCTCTGTATCTGTCGGTTTGAGAAAATCTTTCCTTTATTCTTATAAGCTTTTTTTATAACTAGCGAAGGGATATGCAAACGCAATGTCTCGCGCACTTTTCAACCTTCCTTCAGCCGCGTAAAAATTTCCAACAAACAGAATCTTGTCCATGATGCGCAATATAATGAAAGGGGAAAAACTTTATTGATTTTCTTGATAAATCTTGAAGCGCACGTTTTTCTTTTGGCTTCATGCAATAGTCAGTTAAAACCAAAACAAAAGCTTAGTTTTGGCAAAGTCAAAAAATCCGACACTAGTAAGACTCCAACAATGTTTTTGGCAGAAACTTATAAACAGGCAGAAGACAGAAATTTATAAATGAACAAATTTATATATGAACAGCAAAAGTTACCTGACTGGTTACAGATTGCAGGTAACGCATTAGAGAATTTTGTTGACAGCAGAAATGTGCAACCAGTGAGTAAAAACTGATGCGATAGAGCAGCTCTGAAAAATCAGTCTTATTGCTTACACCAGCGTGAAGTCCTCATGATGCAACACAAGCCTCTAAGAGTCGTTTGTGCTGCTCACATTATGGAAAAACTTGGAATTGCGTATCTTTGCCGCTAGTTTTTATGCTCCAATCAAAAATGAAACTAGTCTCTGCCTTCAGGAAAGCAACTGGTTGTATTATCTTCATCTGAACCTGGCATCAGCTGGTAAAAAGATAGAATGTCTCTGTACTGCATTAACTCGGTACAGCAGGGGTGGCCAACTTGTCTTCGATTGGGATCGACTAGAAAATTTCTTGCTCACTCGCGATCGACCGGTCGGTGATAAAGTCACAAGTACAAAATGCCACAGTTGAGTATCGCACGTGCAAATGCAGTATACCATCGCCTTATTAAGCAGGGTTGCCAGATCTACTTCTTGCCAAGGGGCCAAATCTGGTCCAGAAAAGAGCCAAATAGGAGCCAAATTCTAAGATAAGGGGCCAAAAAAAGGGCCAACAATTTTTTTAAATTTATAAGCAGTTGCAAAGTCATACGAACGCATACTTAGCAATTTATTGAATGGCAATATTCCTCAATCACAATTGTAGCTCAACAGCAAAACAAGTACATGATGAAAGATCGTAACAGAACAACTTAATTTCCATGTGTAGCCATAAACTGACATAAATTTACCATCTTCTATGAGTGCTAAAGCGATCAACAACAATCTGAACAAAAGCAACAAACAAGTGCACCACCTGAATAACAATAATTTAGGTAATGTAACAGTTCTTACCGCTGCCTCTACGACTGCAGCAAGTAACTCTATTCTCATGAACACACTTTCACTTTAACTCAGAAACTCTAAGGATCCTAACAAAATTTAGTCAAAAAGAGTAAAAATATGATTTCTCAGACAGGACTTAGGGTGGTCAGATCTAATTCTTGCAAGGGGCCAAGTCTGTCCTGAAAAAAGGCTAAAAAATTTTGGGGCCAGAAGTGCTATTTGGGACCAAATTTCTGAAATTTGGCCCCAAAAGGGCAAACCTGGCAACCCTGTTAGTAAGTGCTGCACAGATAGAAGGCAAAGTGACTGTTACGCCTAAATCATGAATGCTACGCAATAATAGGAAAAAATTACAACACTTTCGCGGCATCTGCCCTGTAGGCCTATGGTCAGCAATCGCAAGAGGCACCAAAGAATATACGTGACCAACCAAATTGATGGATAATTTTTATGTAGGTACTTTCTGGAGTATTGATTGAAAAGTGCTCCTTTTAGATATCTTGTCAATTCAATGCAAAATCAGGCGCGATCGACCAACTGACGCTCAGCGATNGACCGGTCGATCGCNATCGACTTGTTGGCCACCCTGCTGTACAGTACACTTTTCAAACAATTTCAAGGTACTCGGTGGAAGCCTTTGCCCGCAGCTTGCAGTTTTGCCAAACGTTGTTTTCGGAGAGTAAGTCTCATAAAGCCAAGACCGAAACTCTGACATAGGCTACATTTTGAGTCCGAATGGTGCACGAAAAACAAACGAAAAATTCTAAAGTTGAATGACCTAAGACGAGTATAAACAGGCTTAGCCATAGATAAAGAGTTGTCTATCTAGCAAACGAAGTCTAAACGACTTCATCAAGCAAAACGCGTATGGTTCTGCTTTTCTGCCACAACAATAAACTCAGGAAGAAATATTTGGAGACATATTTTTCATGACTTTGAAGATACCATGCAATGACTGTTAAACTAAAAAATAAAATTTTGTTTTTGCAGGCATAAAACATTGCATGCCAAAACGATTAGCAAACGTCAAACTAAAACTAACAACAATCTGGGTACACGTCCGAACTGATACACCTTATTGATTAGAATATAAGCCCAGTTCCAAGAAGTGCAGCTTATTGCAGTAAATTGTAGCCTAGTGAAGCACAATATGAGGGCAGAGTTAATAAAAACTTCAGTATTAGTCATGGACGATGCTTACGTGCTGTTGCTGGGATTTTTTGGGAGTGATCAATCATGTATACTTCCGTCTACGGACATCTGGTTACAACATGGTGCAGAACCAACCAACAGGATAGCAATAATAAACGTCTTTGCTCAACTGTTCAAAAAAAAAAAACAAAAGCAATGATAACGACGATGAAAAGGCAAGGGAGATAACGGAGAGTAGGTTGTGAATAAAAGAAGAGCGATATAAATATACTGCAAGCTGAACTAAAATTAAGTAAAAGTATGCAATCTGATATTCAGTCGATTCTGGCCAAGCGTCGCTTTTTCTTTTGTGCAAAAAGGCCTGAACGTTTTTCATTTATGATCAGTGTTCCTCTAAGAAAATCTACACTTAGCAACCATTTTTAGTGCGCATACAATTGCGCAATCATTGACACACAACCACTGAAGCGTTTCAAGCGTTACAAAGGCTATGTACTAAATTTACGATATTGAATTTGGAAGTGCGCGAGAATGAGATTTCACAGCGCAAATGGCAGCGTGATACTGAGCGTTTGCAGAATTGCGCACCTTAGAAGGAATACTGTTTTATTACGTTGGGTGTGGAAATGAAAAACGATTCAGTAAACCGTCTTTTTTTAAAATCATGCTCAAACCCAACAATTTGATTTTGCGACCAGTTCATGCAATGTTCCAACTCTTACCCGTGTTTAGTAAGAGCACTTTTGTAAGGATGGAAATACTTTATATAATTAATGTGTTACTTTTTGTGTGTGTTGAAGGACCTTTTTCTTTCACCATAGTACTTCTGGTGACAGTCACCACACGGTACGCAGTATACCGCGCCTTGACGATCAAAAGGGTGGTCAGGACCTTTCTCATTTCGCAGCTTGTCAATAATTGTTCGCATGAATTTTCAAAACGATTTAATTTTGTGGTCCTTTGAACATCGTTGAAGTTCTTCCTATAAGACAGGAGAATATGGTAACACCACTGAAGAATCGGCTCTCTATCATTTTCTTGGTGTTGGTTGTTTTTTTTGAACGAGTCGTCAATGCTGGAGTACCATTGTCTGGAGGATAACCATTGTTCTTGACGGGTTGTTTCATGCGATTCATCTGTTGTTAGTATTTGGCTTCATTAGACGTAAAAAGTTTTGCTCTACATAGCAATATTTGAATAATCAATTTTTTTGAGTTGTAAAGGATGGTCTGAACGAAAGTTGAGGTATCCGTCTCTGCGTGTTGGTTTTCTGCAAACAGTATATAGTCCAAACAACCGGTGCATTCACGGGTTAGTGTCACATCCAGGAAAGCCAGAACTCCACCACTTTCAATTTCGTGAGTGAACTGAAGAGCAGGTTCAATGGCGTTCAAAAAATTGAAAAAATTGTGGCAACTACATTCGATTGATGATAACGAATGTATCTTCCACATAGAGTTTCAAAATTTTAGGTGGGTAGTGAAATTCTGTGATTGCTTTGTTTTCGATATCTTCTATGACTAAGTTCCCTAACTTGGGAACTACCTGTGAATGCAAAGGTGGCCTGAATAGATGTTTGAAATATTTTCCTCGAAAAGTAAAATATGACTTTTGGTGCTTGATCCAAACAAAAATCCAATCCCTCGCAAACCTCTTGTACAGAAAAAAATGGTACGTTCTTGCTAGAGTTGTTCGAACGTTTGCAAAAATGATCAAAAGATACCAAAAGTTTATAATCTTCTAGTCTTACGCCTTTCACGGAGTTAACAAATTCACTTGAAATACGCACACGTAATTCCGTGTTTGAGAAAAAAGTGAGAGAACATGGCACATTACACCCCACGCGACCGGGACACGTCACCCTGTCCCAACCTAATTGCGCACGTACAGTATGTCTGAAGTGTCCATTGCTGCATCCAACTCAAGGGCAAGGTTGATGGACAGCACGTGGTGGATGTAATTTGATGGATTTACATATTCTGAAAGTATGTCCCCAGGTACATTCGTGCATATTTAAGAGCTGTGGGCAGATTTTTGCCACAACAATTTCAGGCCAGAAACAAGCGTGCGTTACTAAAGTATGGAGGACTTGAATCGACCCTCTTGTTGCTGGTACTTGTGGACTTGCTTCCTTCCTGCCGCGTCCGCGTGCATACCCTCTTTGTTTGATATGATTAATTTACTTCCAGGAAGTAAGTCCACTGCCGTTTATTAACGAAGATTCAACGCAGAGGATAGAACAATGTTGTGCAAAGTTGCTCGCCAATCAAAAGAAAGGTGCATCTCCTTGACATGCTCAAACATTAATTGATGAGAATGAAAAGTAACGGATGTGCGTCGACTAATCGAAAACAATTAACTTGTATTCACAGTTAGGAAACCCACCTCTTGCCAAGAATCGACGACTTGGCCAACACTGTTGTAGTCCAGTGGAATAGCGAGGCTAAGTGTCGCCCGGGGTGGATCATAAAAGTGCCGCCCTTTCCACCCCTAAATTTGCCTACAACCATTTGAAAATGAAAGAAAATAATATTTAGTGCTTATTAAAGATATAATGAATAATAAAGCATCTTGAAGATCAAAATCAAACACTCACAAACTGAATTGGGTCTTACTTTTCATTCTCGATATTGCGTCTTGATTTTTCTGCTTGTTCGCCACCTCTATCATCATTCCTCTATCTACCTTTGTTACCTTCTTTTCATATGCATCTGTTGACCCGGGGTATTTCGTCAACTTTTCTTCATTCTGCAGCATTTAAACTTAATACGAAACCCACATTGCCTGTCGCCTGGCACTGATTTACTCTACTTGCAATTCAAGACTACAATCTGAACTCAAAATTACCCACGCAAACACACCAACTGCATCATATCGCTTCAGGAACGTCGTTTTCCGACACCATTACATCATAAAGAAAAACATCATTTCTACTGAAACTGAGCAACGCTACTTTGTCAGATTTCTTTACTTCACGCGCCAAAATTTAATGCTGATAAACCCACCTAATGTCCAGGATACAGCTTATGGCACTTTTTTATTGAAAATATTCCACTCAACATTATAAACAGCATGAGACGTGCCTAGAAATGTTCGTCGCCAATGTCGAAATGTGTCATGTGATGTGATGGTGTGCCGTTTGAGCGTTGCTAAGGATCGCACGCGCGTCCGCCAGGGGTGCAACACGGGCATTTGTCCCCCCTGGAACTTGGGACTAAGAATAAAAATTTATAGAGAACCAGCAGCTTAATTCCGATCAATTGATTTAATTCTTGCAGCCACAGTTTATTTGCCGGTATGAAACTCACACTGCGCAAGAGCCAGGTCCACTCTTTTGGCGCCATGCAGTGATGAGTTTGCAGTTTAGTCATGTTCGCTCCTTTGCCAGCAGAGGAAGGTTGCGTAACTTGCGTGATGATTGTTCTACTGTTGATCTTTACTGAGTAACAATAGCATGGCAACAAATCTTCCAATATTCGCTTCAAGTTACGGCAGTAGGCGTTTTGCTGCATGTGACTGTTGAACGCAGATATCTTGGAAGGTAATGCAGCGAGACAGTGACTGCGGAGTGGTAAGCCACGTAGTTTTGTACAGTGTGAAAAGAAGCATGAGCGAAAAAAAGCATTGCTGCCAACGAAGCGCAATGTTTGTGACTGTTGCCGTAACACAGGGTATTTTCTTTGTGGTAAAGAAAGGGTAAGGCATTTTGTAAACGTCGATTTGCACTGCATCGTCAGCAACCTGAAACAGGATAATAATCAAAATGTCGACGTTAACCCCCTGGGAAAATTTCTGTGGAGGCCCATGATCGCAAGATGGGTGAAAAAGGACTAAGCTAGCTATGAATATATTTAATCTGATTTCATGCAAAACTATTTTCATCAGATATTGAGTGAGGGGGGTCAACATGAGCCTCAAACTACTGGACTAGTAACGTTTGCAAGCCTGTGGTCGCATGTCATCTCTGAACTTTGTGCAAAGGACTTTTTCCTGGGGTGGAGAGAAATGGCTTTGGTTGGGGAGGAAGGTGTAGTTGCTGGGGCAATTGCCTCCAAGTATGTCGTTTAAACAGCCGTAATTTCCAGACCAATACAGAGGTAGGCCTGCTTTAGCACACAGGATTTGACCCAAGATTTTGACTAAACATTTTATCATTTTGCCCGCTCCACAACCACATTTCCTATTTTTACGCAAGTCTAGGGCTTGCAAAACAAAGACTTAAGAGTTTCAACAACCTTTAGGAATTAATATTCAATATTAAATCTTCCACCTCCCAGGAGTTTCCGGCCGGGGTCCGGAGCCCCCAGATCCTCCCCGTTGCTACGTCACTGCTTATAGTTTAACTGTATTTTCAACTTCGATCTTCGCAGTGCCTGCAATATTGTATATTGTATTGTATTCACTCCCACACGCAAAACGCCAGACTTCAACATGCATTGCAGTTAAGAGAAAAGGAAAATGCAATTACACAAATAAAGTCGACGTAATACTAATGCTGCAACGTAATACTAATGCCTGACTCAGGAGGTTCACAGCCTTTGAGGCCAATGAGAAATTGTGGAAACTAACGCGAAATCAATTTGACGTCACTGGTGACGTTCGTGCTTCAGCAAAAATGGGGGATTGTTGCATGCGAGTATTTGTCAACAACCTTCTCTTACTTAGTTAGAATAACTGCGGCATGGCATACTCAAGAAGAATATGGTTGGATGTTAAATGGTTTTTCAAAACTATAAATAAATAAACCGCCGAAATGTGATCTTAAACGAGAACAAAACGTCGTCTCTTATCTATCATTGGATATTGCGCTGGCAGAGGACATGTTGGACCCCACTGTGATAGATGACACCCATGGGTGGCGGAACCTTTTTCAAAGTGGGGGGCACAAATGCACATCAAAAAAGCTATAGATGATTTTTGTGGTTTGAATTAGCAACTTTGACGTCACAGGCATTGAAATATGACGTCATTATCTATACACCATATGAAGGTATAAATTACACTATTTTAGACGAAATTGAAGCACTATGAAAACGTATCGGTGAACCACATGAAATTCAAGTGGGCTGTTACAGGGCGACCCAGGTCGACAGCGTCACTCGGGCTCATCACACGATTTATTCTGACTGAAAAAAACGTTCAACGCTTGCGTCACTGAAATTTTCATTTGCTTTCATTCTGGCTGAGATTGTTATTGTTCTGTTATAGTTACAAATGAGAATTTCGCATGATAGCTTCTCCATTTTTGAATAACGGAGTAACGTACGTCACAGAGCAATTATAACGCCAGTAAGTCCTCTGCGTACCAGGCTNATTGGAGCCGGTTCCCAAATTTCAGACTCCGTCTCCGGGCATCAAAATTTTTTGGCTCCGCCTCCAACAACTTGAAGCTTTTGGCTTCGGGTCCAGAACAGTTTGGTCCAAAAAACAGAATAAAACATTGCATTATTTGTGCAACTCGCTTGCCCCACAAACTGTTTCTGTGGAACCGGAAACCAAATTTCAGCTCCGGTTCCACCATCTGAAAAAATTTTGGCTCCGGATCTAGTCATGCAAAATTGTTTCGGCTCTATGGCTCGACAGCCCTGCTGCGTATACTAGACTCATTCAGATTAGGCCGAGCTGCTGGACAATTTATCGTTCGTTTGAAATGATTCTCGAAATGGGAACTGCCCATTGGATTGGACTTCCAATCCGATGCTATATACAAATACAAAAACATTCAATCCGATATGAATTATGTTTTAAAAAATACTTTATTGCATAGGGCAGCTCGGGCTCTAACGGATGAGCCCGAGTGAAGCGCGAGCGAAGTCGGGAGAACGCCTACTACGAACGATATTGTTTTATCCAGGTTACCTGCAACATGAACGCGAAAGGCCAGACATGGAATGAAATTATATGAACACTGACAAGGTCCAAAGAAAAGAGCCCGAGTTAACAACTTAGTGAAGTGAGGACTGGGGTGGTGACACAAATATACAAAGCAAGCAAACTCGCGTTCTCCGCAATTGAAATTGATCATGAAATTGATCAAACAATTGAAACTGATCTGTCAAACATTTCATTTTGCATATAAGATTCAGCAAATTTCACTATTTAGAATGATATTAATACGCTTGAAATCACACCAACTTTTTAATGGTGTGGCACGAACTTTTTCCTACACACAAGCATGGGCGTCGGAAGAGGAGGCAGGAATTTCAAAATTTTCGCAAAAAAGCCGTTTTCGTAGTTCTGAGTGGCAAAAAACAAATTTCACCACTTTTATCCCATTCTGCAAAAACTTTTAGAAAAATCCACTAGTGCCCCCACTGGATAAATCCTTCCGACCTCTTGCACACAAGCATGTAGACTTACATCATTTTTGTAAAAAATTGTGTTGTATTACACCATCTGGCAACACTGTTCAACAACACCAGTGCGATATAAGCAAGCCACAGCAGGGTGACAGACTGTGCACGGCATATTCTGTCAAACAATTACGAAATCCTGCCAAATTACAAATATATATTACACATAATATTGTCAAAATACTGCCAAAATTCTGCAACATTTTTTTCGTTAAACGATTTACTTTAACAATGGACCCAATACTAATTGTACTAGTACTTATTTAGGCAAAACTCGAAATATAAAAGTTGGGGACCAGGCCCTCCCATAAATAAAAGTGGGGGCCTAGGCCCACGCGGTCCCCCCGGTTCCGCCACCTATGATGACACCCATTGCAAGACCTTCCGTCTCCTGGCTCTATGAAAGAATACTGGGTGGTTTGAGTATGAAATGCACCAGGTACAAGGGGTTGGACCCACTTGGTTGCTGTAGCAACAGTCGCGACAAACAGATCGCTTTGTTTGCGAACAAATAAAACGCCATGTGAACTTTTTCCAGGAAAAACTCGCTCAAGGCAACACAATTGTAGACGTTGTCCATGAAAACTAAATGCTGCATTTAACATGCACTTAGGAGTGAGTAGCTCGGTCACAGTTTTCTTCAGAGTTTTGAAAACACCGTGATAAATGCCGATGTCAGTTACTTTTCATGTCAGCCAAGTTGTAGGACTTGATACCGTATATGGTGGGTTTATTACTCTGGAAAAGTCTGAAAGCTAAACGCCCACTTCATCAAGCCCTCATCAACAGGAATTGTTTCACCCAGGTTAGATATTGAGCGCCATCGTTCAACAATCAAACTAAAAAAACGACCGGATTTTGACAGTTCGTCATTTGTGTTTTCCTGAAGTTCAGCGATGTTATGGGTGTGGAGGTAGCTTGAAATTTGCTTGAAAAAAACCCTGGCCATAACAGCCGGTAAGAAAGGTATGGTTGGCCGCACGTCTTAGCTCCGCTACTATGAAAACCTGCCGTTATTTGAACAAAACCCATCATCATGCCCAGGACAAAGATAATCGTCTTGAGAAAACAGTGTTTTATACGCATTTCCACTGCTCTCCTAAACCACACTTACTTTAGGCACAAGCAATCAGGAAAAAGATCAAGAAATCTTTGTCTCTTGTACGTACATTCATCTATTGTAAGTGCTCTTGTAAGTACGAAGGTTGGCTGCGTAGAGTAAAAGGAAGATTGTATAGAGAGCAAATTTGTTGGGTTTTCTGCGCACAGGAGGTTGCTGGAAAGAAACGTGCTTTAGCACGAAGCGGCGAAGCAGAGGAAAGGCGCCGGAATAGCTTCAGACGGAAACAAGAAACTGCTGCATACAGTGGCCTTGTACTGTTGCGCAACAAGCAACTGCTGCATACAGTGGCCTTGTCTTATTGCGCAACAACAAACACTACGTCACTGTAGCTGTTTCCTATATTTTGTTTGTCTGAATATTGATTCAGATGATCTATGTCTGCGATGAGCAAGATTACTATATTGTCTGGCAATTTTTCGTGTTGGACTAACTGCACATTCCAGTCGTTTACTTCCTGGCATTCATGAGCCTTGCCCTTGTTTAGGAAACAACAAGAGAAATGTTTCTACCTAATTTTTAATTTGGATCGTCTTCAGATTTTACTGCAGTGGTTTCTGTGATTTAGACGAGGCGCCCTGTGCTTTATGCGAACTGTATATAAATCGGTGCATTTTATAAATCGGTTTACTTGGAAGTCATCGCAGCAATATATTACAATAGCCGTCATTCACTGTATGCCCTTTATGCTTGTGTTTCATCAAAGTGATTGTGTTAGCGCCATCAAGCGTATGCTTTTCTACTACCAACACATATCTATCTTCGTGCCACACATGCTTAAGTCTACTGCGTTCTGTGTGGGAGCGAAGACGTTGTACAGTACTAAGTTGTATACGTATAGTAACCCGTGTATTGGTTGATTATACCAATTCATCCTTGTTACTGTTAGCCTCTGTTGGGAATTGTATGTGAGTAGGCTACATACAAGGTCTTGATAAGATGGCCGTCTCATCGCTAGTAGTCGCTACTGCTTCGATTTCTTTTTCCACATTATTGTGATCATTGGCTGTGTCAAAGAGAACGTCTGTGTTCACGCTGTTAGTTCAGCAAAGCTTGAGGTAATGAAAAGAACGAATCAAACGACAAAACTAGTAGCTTACACACGAGGTCTAAGAAGCAAGAACAAAAGATTGAAAAGCATTGTTCTTGAAACATTTATTTTTTCGCAGTAAGGCACTTGTGATGAATGGCTTATTTCTACTTCCGAGTAACGTTTAAAAGTTTTATGGATTGCTAGCAACTTTGTCGAAATTCAAGAGAAAATGAAATTATGACAGCAACAAGATAAAATTTGATTTAAAAATCTAACTCTAAAAAAGAAAATGATGGAATGCCGTTTAACTGTTTAAGCGTTTGAAAAGATGCTGGGTATTCCGATTTCTATTTTGGGTTTGCAGCTGGGATGTCAAGCCTTTCAACAGAAAAGGATTGTGGCCCCAAATACTGTGAAACGGATTGCAACTAGTTTCATTTATACGACAATGAAATTAAGCAGAAAGGCTTTCTGCACATGCGAAAAGTATGTCACAATAAACTACGCGATCACAGTTAGTTGAAAGAGTTTCGTCACACATATAATTATCTCACTATGTCTGAATAGCATGTTGTTATCAGGTCAAATAACACCAAACATGCTTCTTGTCCGGCTTTTATGAAAAAAGATACATGAGTGGACTCTTCAGGTTTATTATATATTTTTGGAGATAATCGCTATTCGAAAATTTTTAATGAAAACTGGTATTGTTCGGTAGTAAAATTTGTTCTAAGAACCGCCTCATTTCTAGAAACCACGTGTCAGATGTTTTGCGCATGCGCATTTCAATTCTGAAAGCCTTGAAATATGTTGCATTTAGTTCGTTAATTAACTTAAAAAGTTTCAACGTTCGACGAGTTACCTCATATTCAGAAAAGTGATTGGCAACATTAGATCCAGGTAATCCCCATTGTCTATGTTTAGCATTTTTAATTGTATACCCTTGGATGAAGTGCTATGACAAAAAGTGCAAATGTCAGAATTCTTACGATTTTCATTTTTGTCGTAAGTGCTTACAGAGACTATTCCACTGCGACAAGAAACAAACATTTTAATCACCATAATAAATTGTAATGCGTTATATATTTTTACTTTAAGTTTATATGATTGCAATGAACACGTGTATCTTTTGATGTAATTAATGAAATAAGTCCTCGAATTAGATTTATGTGACAAATCGTTTCAACCAGTGGACCTGTTTCGCCAATGTGATGCAGTTAGTGAAGCAGGTAGACTGGGTTCGATTCCCAATCCTATCAAACTGAAGATTTGAAAATGGTGCTTGCGGCTCGTTCAGTCTCGTAACGGATGGGCGTTTGCTGCCATTGTCATGCCACCGATGAAGCATTCACTGTGGAAGTATGTCCGTGGCGAATGGCGCAAGCAAGCGGATTTTCGGGGGCCGTGGACCACATGTGACACTCCAAAATGAGTACAAAACGAGTATAATGAAATTGAATCTGAACTGAGCATAAATGTTTCACAAACAGTTAACCCAAAGAAGCAGCACTCCACAGCATGACCATATCTGCTGCTGCCATAACTGATTCCTTTCATATTTGTGCTGATGTTTTTCAGGTTACTGTAGTCTTTCGTATTGTTTAATCAATTGAGTAACGAACATCGTGTAAACCACTCCCAAGCAGACTATGGAACATATGAACAGTACTTTTGCAAACTCGTCTACACTATCTCCAACTACAACAAGCTTCGTCATGATTGATCGATTTCGTGATACTTCCTGGATCACTGCCCTCGTCGAACAAGTTTTGTCTGCAGTTGTTCTTTCCTGGATAATAATTTCTATTACAGTTTACGGAATTCGCAACGGAAAATGGAAAAAAGAAAACAAGTTGACGAGCGGGAACCTTTCCTCTCGCAAAATATACATGTCGGCAATCCTTGCTATGCTTTCGAATTTTTTTTGTGTTGTTGTGAATGTGTTATCCAACAACTATAGTTACAACAAGCCATGTGATCATTGCTACGCACTTTGTAAACTTTATGATTTTGCGATTTTTTTTACCAATTTCTCTATTCTTTTGTTTTTGTGGTTGAGACAACGCTCTTTCTANTTACATCCATCACTAAGTGTTNTCAACCAGTTTCTGCCGATAAGACTACTGAACTGGACAAGCTTGTTACTTTTGACTGTTGGTGTCGCTGTCCCCTCAGTAGTTTGGCTTGCAGGTGACAACTACACTTCATCAAACACGTTCGTGTGTGTACTGAAATCGGTAACAGAAACAGACATGAGACCCGTGATAACGGGACTAGTTTTATCCATCATATGCCATTGCATGCTATTGGGACTTGTCGTGTATCCCTTGTGTAAACAGGCCGATGTAAGAAGGAAAAGAATTTATCGTTTTATTATCAGAACGACTGNGACTGCCACTGTCTGCATCATTGGTAATTGCACAGCACTTGTATTGACACATCACTTATCAAAATCCAGCTACCGACCTGTGCGTGTTAAAACAGTCATAACCTTGAATACTTTAATCAATGTATTCAGCCTTGTTTTTTCTTTCGAAGTTTGGAGAGACATCCTCACTTGTACAAGATGTTCACGGGAAGTAACCTGAGAAGAATTATCTTGTGACAAANTTTCTCGTGGTGGGAAGTTTTCAACTCCCTGCTCATGTTTCTGTTTTATTATCTGAGTCGAAGAAAATGTGTTAATTTCGTCACGATACAAACCTAAACGTGTGAAGCATGTTGTTGCTCAGGTCATTTGTCAAAAGTTATGAACAGTGGTGTGTTTAAGGGGAGGCGAGCGAGGCACTTGCCTCGGGCCCCCCGTTTTTGGGGACCCCCCTTGAGGTGATACGCGCGTAAATCTTCATGATTTTGTATGAAAAACTTGTCATTCACTCATATAAAGTACTACAGAGTAGATCATAAGTAAGTACTCTGCTTTCAAAGGGGCCCCCTACAGAAAGTGTAATGTGCAGATATTTTACTTTGAAAGGGGCCCAAACAGCAACTGCAATCTGAAGGTAATTTGCTTTCAAAGGGACCCCAACAGCCACTGAAATGTNTAAGTACTTTACTTGCGAAGAGCCCCCAACAGCAATCGTAATGTGTAAGCACCTTACTTTCAAACGGGCCTCCGACAACAATTGTAATATTTGAGTACCTTGCTTTCAAAGGGGCCCCCAGCAGCAACTGTAATGTGTAAGTACCTTTCTTTCAGAGTGGCCACCAACTGTAATGTGTAAGTAATATGCTTTCAAAAGGGGACCCAAACAGCAATTGCAATGTGCACGTAGGCTACTATGCTGTCAAAGGGGCCCCCAACAGCAACTGTAATGTGTAAGTACCGTCCTTTCAAAGCGACCCACCACCATCTTCAATGAGCAAATAACGAAAAGCTTCAAACCAACTTCTAGACGTAAAAAATTGTAGAATTTCGGTAAAAATTTCTTTCACAAAGTTCTGAAAAGACCCTATCAACTAAGAGCAAATAGGCCAACTTGTACCAAATAATAACTTTTTATACTAAATCGTAATATTTTATACCAAATGATGACGTTTAGTTATTGAAGTATATGCTATATTGATAATTTTATGAAAATTGTATCTTAGTGAACATTTCCATCAGAAAATAAGACAACATGCAATTGTTATAGCAGGGACCACACTACATCTTTCGATTTATACGACGTTTTCTTCTTAGTTTACAAGGTAATTTTGTATTATTGGTGTTGCGCTGCGAAGACTGTTAATATGCAAGGCTACATTCATGCTTCTTGTCACGTAGCAGAAATGGCAATTTTTGAGTATTATGAATACTCATTTTTTCTACAGATATTTCAGGTATTTTAGGTGGTTTGATTTAGCCTCTACTTGAAGTCACAGGTTATTTGAAGCTAGTAAATGGTTGATTTAAGGTAGACTTGCTAGGTGATGTTGAATTTTTTTGCTAGCTCTTAGCCAGTATAACTTGAACCGTTTTTTCTTAGCACAGATTTAATCAATTGTGTGGTGTACTGGCTAGAAATGTTTGCGATGAGGTATGAGGAATTATTTCCTACTTTTGCACATTTTTCAAACAACTAGTGTCAATGCAAGATGAGGGCAGCTTTGACTCATCCAGCCTCAAATTTTCCAAAACAAGTCTCTAATTGGATGCTTTTATATGCTATGTTCTTGCAGTTAAAAAGATGAAATTTAAAACAAATTTAGTGTTTTAAATCTTCTGGGTTGTTTTTTTATAGTTTCATGGATTCCCACAAAGACATGAATGTGAACAAATTCAGGATACCAACTACCAAGCATTTTTTCAAAGGGGGAAGGTGTGAAAC
>JGI24021J15306_10001191_pt1 | contig 24463 bp, 8 predicted proteins | sample Ectturendosymbi1_FD_15306 | JGI IMG/M metagenome (IMG submission 15306) | reverse complement strand
TTTGGCTCATGTTGCCTGGCCTAGGGCCCAACCGCTAAGCCAAAGTGTTTCGCTGAAGTTTTCATTGGAAACTAGGCTCGAGTCCGAGTCTTTAGAGCCTTTGATTGACTTTCTAGCGTTTCTGGTTCAAAAGTTATGATCGAAAATAAACAAATTAATTAATTATCTAATTAGCTAATAGTCAAATATTTTTACTAGTTCAGACCATAACTTTTGAACCTGAAACCCCAGCAGGTCATCCAAAGTATCAAAAGACTCGGATTGTTGCCTAGTTTCCAATAAAAACTTCAGCGAAATACTACCACCTAACGGTTGGTGCCCAGGTACAGGAAAGTGGGCCAAGGTAGCCAAAAGTCCTCAACTTATTATGTCACTCACAAAAAAACCGCAACCCCCAAGCAAAAAATTTTTTTTCGAGTGCAGACTAGAAGACTTGTCACGTCTTTTGACGATTCGACCAGGTCCGTAACCCGAACAGGAGTGGAGATATTCCCGCACAAAGCCACGTGCGTTTAGGCTTTTTTTTCTCGAAAATCCCCGAATCCACCCGGGTGTTAATGTGTAATTTGAAATAAGAAAACTGAAGGCAGGCAGAATTCTCATTACAAAGCACACAATTTTTGTCCAGTTACCAAACACTCGTAGAACATAATTTTGAATAAATTTCAGCCACGTAAAGTCAGTGAGAATAATTCAACTGCGGTCTGTTATCAGATGGCAATTTGCTATCTTGCTGTTAGTTGCACAAGTTGACATGACGGAAGAACAAACTAATTTCCTTTTCTGTACTTTCAACAAAGAAAAAAGCAGTTTTCACTTTGGTATCAAACAGCTTGACCAGTTTTTTTGAAGGTTTGACTTTGGTGACTGTTAACTACTTTGTCTAAACACCAAGATGGTCATAAAGCGAGGTTTTAGTGTATTTTGATGGTGGCTATTTAGAGAGGTTCTACGTATACTTTAAGAGACCGTTTCAGTCCCACAAAACATTCTTAAAAAATACTGAGCTTGACCATTCATTGCCATACCAACATCTGATTTTAACATCAGAAGCTATGTGTCTTATTATTAGCAATGAAGGCATGTGTTACGGGTCCTAACCTGTTTATGTCATGAACCAGGGCTTTTCAACACCTTCCCTACTGTTCAACACCTTCCCCCTATTGGTGTATGAGACACTCACATTTTCAATCCCATGCCAGCAGTTGCCTCCCAGAGTGCGAACTCATGTTTGCACAGTGGGGTGCCAGAGATTGTCTCCAGCGAATGCAAACTCGCATTTGGCAGAGCGAGATGCCAGAAGTTGCTCATTAAGCAAACTCCAATTCACAGACATAACTTTCATCATTAGTTTTCATAGCCAAAGTGGCCAATAAAAGTAACCATAGCCAAAATGTCCAAACTTTTACCGTTGGTAACCTTGGCCAAAAATGGCCAAGAAAAACAAAACATTTCACAATTGGTAACCTTGGCCAAAAATGACCAAGACAAACCAAAACTTTCACCGTTGGTAGCCTTAGCCAAAAATGACCTAGAAAAAAATTTTCACTGTTGGTAACCTTGGCCAAAAATAGCCAAAAAAACAACTTTCACTGTAGGTTACCTTGGCCAAAAACAAACCAAAACTTTCACCATTGCTAACCTTGGCCAAAAAGATCAAGAAAAACTAAACCTTTCACAGTTGGCAAACCACTGAATAGGAGTTATATTTTCAGTGTAGTTTTTGTAATCAAGCTCAACTGAAAGAAAGTATTGTTTTTTAATTTTTCAAAAACGGGTGAAATACACATGAGATTAGTGTTCGTGTAACATACCAACAGCATTAGTACTCCTGGGTAACTTTTCAAGCAATGAACATTGCACAAATGTTTTTATTTGTTTCAACCTGTTGTTTGTGTACACATGAAATTTGGCAACCTTGAAGCAGTTGGTAGGCTACAAATTCAAAAGAAAAAAATGTCACGAAAAGGCAGCTCCGTTGAGACCGTTGGCAGGTTGGAATTTTGAAAGGAACAAAAAACGCAGTAAATGCAGCATAAACCAAGACGTTGATGGATTAAATTTTCCAAGCTAAGAACAATGGACCAATTATTTTAGGTTTCCAACTTGTTGATTATTTGCGCATGAAATTTGACAGAATTGAAGCGGTTGGTAGGCCACAAATCGAAAGAAAAGCTCACAAAAACGCAGGTCAATTGAGACTGTTATTAGGTTTGTTTTTTGTATGTATTGTGAATTGCAATGAACACAATGTAATTGGAAAGAATGTTATATTTAAAACTTTTATGAATATCTGAAGCACCGTGGATTGCATAAGGGAAGGGTATAGACAAATTGGCAAGCTGACGTTTAATCTGCGACAAGCGATAGACTGAAACTTGCGCTCACACGCATCTCAAATCGTGAAGGCCGTTTGCACAATCAGCGATTGAACCTATGGAGCCTTTTGCGGGGCATGAGTTTATCACACAGTGGACTCAATATCAGTGGCTCGAGGAGTGGAAGAAGTCAGGGGCCCCACCTCATTCCCTTCCACCACCCAAAGTGGGAAACCTCGATGTCGACCTTGGGCTCAGCTGCTCAGCGTGGTGTAAACTAAACCACCTCAGAATGCGAGTCAGACACTTCCAGGAATCACAACACCGATTGAAGATGGCACTGGTTCCTTGGTGTCCATGCGGTTCTGGAGAAGCCCAAACCACAGACCATATCATAAGTGGACGTTGTGGCTCTATCTGGATGCCTGGAGCGAATGCAGATCTTGCTTCACCCCACCGGCTCTGTGTGCCTGTTTAGAAGAACATGATCTTGCAGTTTAATCATACGCATGACGACGACACGCGCCTCAGATGATTGTAGTGCGAATTTTTGCACTTAGGCAGCTTTTCAAAGGTGACCTGTGAACGTGTGAAATTTTTGACAACGATTGCTAAAAACCTTCCCCGCAGGAAACATTTAGGAAGCCAATTCACCAACCGGCAGCGAAGGTGTTAAAGGTTTGGCTTCATGGCAATTGCCAAGGAATTTTGAAAGCCCGTAACTTATCAGAGCATATGTGTTGATGTTGTGACATTTCACCTGAAATAATGTACAAACTATAATGTGTAACTGTGTTGCAGTGTCAATAAATCCTTGCAAGCACTTTACATCACGTATGTATCTTGTAACCTACTGCACTGTTATTTCTGTTTTTTTAAGCCACTGTAGATTTGATAGTTTTTTTGCTTAGTTCTGTCTGTTGGCCTTTTTCTTTCCTATGTAAAGTGGAAGCTGGAGTTACAATCCTTTCAATTATATCCAGGGCTGCTTTTGCTGTTCTTTTCCACCCAGATCTGTGTTTTTCAATGCCACCTGGATATCCAGATTTGATTATGAAAAATCCCATGTTTTTTTGTGAAGATATAAATTCACCAATAAATAAATACAATAAATCTAATAATATAAACAGGGTTTTATTAAGGAAAATATTAGGTACCCGGTATGGACCTGTAAGAACCCAATTTCTCTGATTCTAGGGACCCGAATCGGGTCCCTAAAACACCTTAAAAAACCTGATATAAATATATCTTCCAGTTATTACAGTGTTCGCATGTGTTCATCAGGTACAAAAGTATGCATACCAGATTGAAACAAACCATTTTCAATTGGTTTCATGCCTTCATATCAGTAACAATATCAAATGGGTTACATGCTATCCGGTTCAGTTAGTCATGCAGTTGCATGCGATTAGCCTTAGCCAGTGTTTTTCAACCTTTTTGCTGCAGCAGAACCTTCCGCACATGTTTGTGTTGCTCATGGAACCCCATGCAATGATCCAAGTATCTATATTGCTACAACCGCATAGAACTGTGGTTACAGATTTCCTCCCATGCAAATTTGGTCTGTTTTGGCGAAACATCTGGCAACCACTCACGAAACCCTGAGATTCCATGGAACCCCGGTTGAAAAACACTGACCAAAGCTGTGCAGTTGCGCATAGAACAAACAATTAGGTAGATAAATTACGAACTATTGAAAGATTTGCGTTTGGGTGGACGATGTATTAGGTTATGGTTTCAGATGCCAATTGAAGAAATTGATAAAACTGGATTTAATACCAATTGATGACATTATCTTGATTGCTCTATGCATGCAAACTTGAAGGAGTTCTTGCCAACTTCAGTATTTTAGATTTTGCTGCTCAAGATATCACAGAATATCATGGTTCAATAGCAAATGTGACCCTACATTTTTCTCATCTTGTGCTTGAAGTTTAGCTGGATGTTTTGGATGATGGATAGAGGCATTTCGGAAGTTAAATATTTCTCCTTGTCTACCAGATCTATTCCTGAGTTCGAGTATTCTCTGCACAATATGAAAGATGGCTTAGATATCTCATTTTGGAATACTTCCTGATTTTTTGTGACCAAACACACTTTTGCCACACCCTTCTATATCTGTAGGAACAATATTTTCACTTGTTAATCATATTAAAACAAACTGAAGTTACCAGTTTAAACCATCAGATATCACTCTCACTCTATGCATGCAACAGTGCTTCCATGCGAAGAATCAACCAATCACATGCCTAGGAAGTGAGTGGTGTCACCACCAGTATACGTTTTGTAATTTTGTGGCCCAGTACCAATTGATCCAGGGGTTGGGGACCACTGATTTGAAGTGACCTCACATTGGTTGCCTAATCTTACATGGAATTTACATGTATGGCTAAAAACACATCCAACAAGACAACATGAAGTTGAAAATTATAGGCCAACCCAAAAAGAAAAGAACATGTAATTATTTTAGTACCCATGGGACAGTAATTGTTTCATCATGACAATATGAAACAAATCAATAACAAAAAAAATATCAAAATGGCAAAACAATACAAAGAGAAACCCCAAAAAAGTCAAATAATATTCCTTTACATAACACAGATGATGGTAGGCCAGAAACATGTGAAGAGTTAAGTGATATACAGATTTGTCATGTGTATAGAGAGAAGTGAGTGACAATGAAGGTTATAAAGCAGAAAGCCATGCAACAACCATGACATTATGAAACAATTGCACATAGCACAGGCTAAAAGCAATGTTTATCAACACAGACCATGAAGAAGCAACACAGTTTCCCATGGAACATGATGGAGTACCACAGTTGCATATATGTCCTGCAAGGCACACATATTCAAACGTGGTTGAAGAGACAGGGGAGGAGATCATAACACGCAGTGATCATTAATTACTTCATCATTCTGTAATTAATTCTCCATTCACTTTTTTTACTTGTTGTATAATTTGTTGTACGCTTGCAGTTTACCAACCTGTCTATCACGTGCTTGCAAACTTTTGTTAATTGTTGGTCATTTGTTTGCCATCTTCTGTTAGCTGTTTATCATGAAATGGTTCGCTCAATATGACACAACAAAAAGTATATTCAGGCCCCGGCCTGCCACTCATCATCATTAAAAAATATAAACATTTAGTGATAGATTCCAGATATAGCAACATATTACAAAAGGTTTAACAATAAATATTTAATCCAGTAAGCTGCAGGGTGCATGAAAAACAGTACATATGGTTAATATATCAATTGTGGAAACATTCATTCATGGTGCCATGACATGTATCCACGATGCATGGCTGTCTTTTTGATTGCATGCATGACCGTTATATATATATATCTGCCAAATGCACTCAGCAGAACCTTGCCCTTTACTGATAGATTTGACATCTCAAACGTCATCATGAAAAACATCACAGAAAACTATTCGTGTTCCTTGCAAGTTTAACAACCATGCCCATATCACTGAAAAATGGCTAATTTCCCATTGTAGAACTTGTATTTGTAGATACTGTACATTGTTAATATTTGCTTTAGGTCAGGGGTCACCAAACTTTTTGAAACCAAGAGCTACTTCATAGTAACTGATTAAGGCAAAGAGCTACCAGTTTGATATACAGTTTTGAAATAGCCAATTTGCTCAAAAATTGTTGGAGTAAAATACGTTAAGTGTGATTTAAACAAAATAGCAACCAAACAATTAGATGCATCTTGCTGGGAAGTACCGCTATTTGAGCTATTTCTGAACAAACCGACGGGCAACTCATGTGGTCCTTCAGGGCAACCTGGTGCCCACGGGCACCGTGTTGGTTTAGGTTCATTGCTGGTGTTCTTTCAGGTTTCAATTTAATGTTTTATTCTGAAGACAAGTCAAGTATTAGGCTAGAATTGTTACTGGTAGGGCAGCTTAAAGTAATTGAGGTAGTATATATGTGGCGCAATTGTTGCACTGCAGAGATGCAAAATGCAGTTGCACACTCATGCCATGCAAACGTTTATTTTTTCTTATATTTTATACTTTATGCATAGCAATGCTGTATGGCAAAGCTTATATGTAAGCACTTTTAAAAAATTCGGTGTGCTACTGACATTCACAGAAAAATTTACATCCCTGTGCTACAGCTATTTTTTTGTGGTACATGTTATGCAACTATCAGGCTATTGTTCTTCTGCATACGGGTGTTTAATTTTCTTGTTTATTGGCTTGAAACCTGTTTGTAATTTCATTTTTTCTACCAGATTGGTTGGGAAAAGCAAATTTCTGTTGGAGAGTCTCCTGGTTTCCTACATGCTTGGTGGTGGTAAGTAGGTTCTCTTTCCAATGTTATGTCAGTATTATGGTGTTGTCTTACCTAACATTTAAACAGTGTCTAGAAATGACACTTTTTCTAGTCTAGGACAAGGTACTTATTTTTTGTCAGTGCTTTTGTTATGGTAAATTGGCAAAGTTTTACAAGATCTAGATTCCAGAACAGTCCTGATACCCACTGTCTGGGTAACTGTGTTTTTTAAGCTAGTCACAGCAGGGTGCTAGATGGCATTTTACCTTATTTTGCTGACATATCGTTACAAATGTTTGAAACACTAGTTCACATCAAATAGTTTATAAATGCTGTGTGCTTCCTTTGAGACTCACGTTTTAAGTGGCATGAGATTTTGTTTGCTAACACTTGCTTCACTTATTTGCTTTGTGACACTTCCCAAGTGGAACTTTTTCTTTACCAGATTGAGCTAATATTTGCGGTTGGCTGTGTATGCACGATCTGCTAATGTCCAGTTGTTCAATCATTCGTTTCTTGACTGCTATGATAGTAACGTTCTTTTTTGACTCTGAAATTATCTCTTTGTTTATTTGCAGTGGCAAAAACGAGTGGTTTAGTATTACCCGACCTTCGATAATTAGCAGGACCAAACACCTGTCAAGAAATTATTCACATCTACATATAGCACCGAGTTGGTTGAAGAAGTTGCTCTTTTCAAGCTTGAATTGCGAGTAGCAGAGCATTAGTTTTTTTGTTTTTTTCTGCTGGGCAAATTGTTTTTGTACAAGCTCAGCTGTCAACTCTTCTTTAGCAGTATTCTACGACTAGCAATATGCAGCACAAAGCTTGCTTTTTTTGCCGTGCCTGTGGCGGTGGCCTGACACCCGTGGTTAAGGAGAAAATAATGTCTTGTCAACCAACGTTCTAAAAATGGAACTCAAAGATGATGTCCTTGATCAAAATATAGAAAAATATTGCCTGGTGCCCCATTTATAGAACATAATAATTTACGCACAGCACGTTGTGCTTCTTTGCATTAAAGCGTCGTTGTTTCGCTTCAGACCAACATCGCATGGAGTGTTCAGCTAACGATTTAAAAATTGTTAGTCAAGCGATGTTTTATCGTGTTTGCTTCATGATGAGATGCATTTTGAATTACTGTGTCATTTTCGATTATGGATGAGACGTAACTGCATTGACATCAATGATAGTGCATTGCTTTAGAAAGTTGATTTGTGAATTTTCGTACGTAAGGGCTTCCAAGTCCGAAGTTATACAGACAGTTCGACTGCGTGATTACGCAATCAGTTGATAACTAAGTTACTTGTAAATATCGATGCAATGACAAGCTACCTCTAGGTTTCAAGGTTTTGGTTACATTTATACTGTCTGACGGGACAGCGTATGCGTGAAAAGACTGCACGACTGAACCACGACATGAAAGGTGGGACAACAGACCCATGTGTACGCGCCTCTGCGCTCTCCCAAAAAATCTGCCCGGTGTGGTTGTGTCGAGAATGACTGAGTCATACACGGTCGGGCTGTGTGGCCTGCAGTGCATCCGTGGCGATTCTTAGTTAAGCGCAGCCGCGAGCAGATGCCGGAATGTGATCGCCGCCGCAGCGTCCCTCACGACCTCACTAACCGTAAGCGAGAACAGCCCGCTTTTTTCTTTCGCGGTCGATGTTCTTTTGTTTCTTTTATTTCGTTACTTTCACCGAGTTGCGTGTTGCGGTCTTTGGTCTCTCGCTAGTCTCCTTTTTGTGACTGGCGCATTGCCACAAGCCGTACGGTTTGGCGTCTTCTGGTTTGAAATTATCGAACGCTTTCTGCCAGCAGTTCAGATATACACTGCCACGATTGATTTCTGACGCTTTTCTACTGTTTCAAATACGGAACTATTGCCGTAAGTCTTAAATCGGCGGATGTTTTCCCAGCGGTTGCACAAACGAGTAATTCCACGAACTTGACCGTAGGAAACTGCAATATTGTGTCATACGTTACTGCTGATGGTTACTACTCTAATTTGCCTCACTCGTTGAGTACCAAACGTGTGTCATTTAGCCTTCAGTCGTTGACCGTTTTTCGTAAATGGTACTAATTATATATGTCACTTCCATTAGTGACAAACTACACAAAACTCACATTAGGCGCATGTTGCTCTAGTTCATACTAGCGGATGTTTGAAACATGCTCGTGTGACTTTTGTTTTTCGCCGTGTTTGTGAAAAAGAATACGTTAAGAGACTGTTCAATGCAAAACAGCGCAACTCCAATTGCACGAGGTAGTGCATCAGCTCCGTTAAATGTCAGTCCCAAGCCTGCTAGTTTTGTTTGGCCAACCGTTGTATAGCGTGCTTCGTGCTAACATGTGAACGTTTGGAGCAGTCAGCGCACCAGCAGACCTGCATTGTGTTTGACTGGCTTGATTCGCGCTTGTGGTGATGCGACTGAGACGTTTGCCGCAGTTAATATTGTGCCTGCTTAGAGACCTTCAAGCGCCAGCGAAATGTTTTGTTTATCTCGTTGCAAATAGCTATTGATAAAACAACTCTTCTTGCGTACTCTCAGTCGAGCCTACTGCTCAATGACACATGTGCACTGAAACATTCGTAAAAAAATTGATAATCGATTCAACACCTTCACCTTTGTGGAGACAAGTTACTTGAATACAGATATTATGTGCATTGTGCAAGTTTGAATCATCACAAAAAGATGAAAGCAGATGCCTCCAAAGCTTACAGCAAACCCATAGCTTTTGATGAAACATCCCTATTCATTTATTATTTCCTTTGAAATAAGTTGATTCTGCAAAGAATCGAATTAATGGTCTGCGTATTTTGAATTTCTTTGTCTTTTGTTAGAATGCCAAGCTTTTTCACTTCGATGCTGTGCTTCTTTGAATAGTAATCCAGGTTACTCTTTTTGATAGTTTAGTTACTTAAAAATAATGCTTTATGTGAACGCCACCAAATAGGCATTCTGAAAATCTCTCTTCCAGAAAATCGCACGAATAGTTCGAACTTATCGATGTCTGACTGGCTGTGTTCCTGTCTAGGCTGCGCAGCTACGGTTAATTTCACATTCTGGTTGTTTTCTGCAGCGTCTTTTGGGATCTCTACTGCGCTTCTCCTGAAAGGCGTGACACATGTGAACACAGCTCGGAAGCTAAAGCTTTTCACGATTATGTAAGTTATCGTCAATTTTTCTCACAACTCGATTCGCACTTTTTTAGTGTAATACTAGTGTTTATTCATTTCATCCTCCAAATTTTTTTTACCACTACTTTTCCTCGATTAAAGTCGTGCATGGCTTGTGCAGATATTTGACAATTGCACGAGAGTCAATCTTGAGCTCGTGATCAATTTTTAGGTAGTTCTGAATCTTCTTTTGAACTTGGTGTAAATCGTTTACAGATCGAACACTTTTATGTACTTTTGAGCAAGCGAGAGCTTGGCTATCGAACGGTTCGAAGTGGCAATACGCGTGATAGGTGCAGGTCATTTAGAGAGCTGGTTAGCGTTGTTTTTCTTACATTTCTCAGAACTTACTAAACTTCAAACCATTCCATGTCATCAATTACGAGATCATAGTTAATAGAATACTCGGGTGTTTGGCAAAAGGCTGTCTTTTTGTGATTAGGCATGTTGGTTTCACACTTACGGCTGTGCGGAAACTGAACGCCAATCTCAAAGTACTGTACTGAAATTAGTAAATATGTTCCTGTGCCATGGTGGATATTAAGGGAGGCGAACCAGGCAGTCGCCTCAGACCCCCGTTTTTCAAAGATGCCGTAGGTCCCCCTTTGAGAGTTTCGCTCTTAGTTTTTGTAATGTCTTGTTAAAAAGCTTATGAACCACTCTAGAGCCGCATTTAATAAGCTCTGAAGCAAGTCATGTTTTTACAATAAAGCAAAATTTTTGTAAAAATGCGCCAAAGGAGCCCCTGAACAACTTTATGTGTAGACAAAGAACAATTTAAAATCACGTGACTTCAGACAGTTTACAGTGTGAAATGGTCTTTCATGCAGAAGCAAGTCCCCAGACAAAATGAAAAATTTTACTTGTTTTCAGCGAATAAAGTTTCTCTAGAGCATATGCAAATACAGAGGCTCGTTTAAAGCACACATTGTCTCTAAAGGCGGTGTTTTGGGAGCCCTTTCCGAGAGTTTGCCTCAGACCCCTAAATTCTAATACCCACCCGCAGGCCAGGGGCCCCCTTTTGAAGACCACATTGTCTGTGAAACGGCCATGCTTTGGGGTCCCCTTTCTGAGAGTTGCTTGCTTCGGGCCCCTAAATTCTAAGATCCACCCCTGTCCTGTGCGTATAAAATTACAAAAAACGAGAACTGTCTCATTTTTGCCAAATCTGGTGCAATTTTGTAGTTGAGTGCATGAATTCAACGTAATTATAACCATACTTACGCAAGGTTTGCGTAGTAGTGCCATCAATTTTTTATTGAAGCTTGCAAACGAGATTCCCTTTTCATTTTGAAATGCATGAGCAGGTCTAAAAAGACGGACATCTACAGATGAATTTATTGAAGTCTTCCCGAATACGAAAGACTAGTTTCATATGTTGATGTTAATGGACTATAAGTAAATACACTTAATGTAGCCATGTCTACATGCAAACTGATTGCTGTGCTTCCGATCTGTTCACCCAGTAATGCTTGTCTGCTTCGATTTGTCCCCTGTTGAAAATGTCCATGCATCATGCAGTTGCTTCAGCGATTGCATTCTTCTTTTGTCTTCATGTATTTCACGTTTGCAAGAACATGATCCCAAGTCTTTTTTTTTCGGTTGCGCACTTTTTTTGTTACGGCACCATTTCTTACAGAGTGCGGCGACAGCTTCTCCTCTGAACTCCATTCCCCCGCCGGACGGGATGAATCAAGCTGGCCTTCCTCCAGGCTATTTTCCTGTGAGTGTTTACCTGAGTATAACAGTGAATTCGGTAAGATTGAACCGTACCGTGTTTGGTTTTGAAAAAGGAACCTTTATGATGCATTTTCGTAGCATTTTATAGATTAAGACGTTTCTCTTAAATTTTTGCCCCAGTTCTGAACTATAAGACCTGGATAGCAATCTTGGTGCTCCAGTAAAACCGTTTTCAGTTGCATTATAGGTTGATTTCAGTTGAAGCCAAATTTTCAAGATGACTTTCATTGACGCATTTCCAATGTTACCTTCTTTGAACTAATGTACAGAGAACATATTGTTGATATATACCTTCTGCGGTCGCGTGCAGCGTTTCTATGGCAAGTGTTGTGCCGGGTGGGAGAAACTTTCGACTGAAACGTCTGAGTTTTATGTGCCGTCTCAAAAATGTATGGCAGCTGCGAGTAACTTGGTATGGGTAGTAGGTGTACTTCTGTTATATCTGATAAAGATATTTGCTTTTTTTACACACCAAGTAGGGATAAACGAAAATTGATGAATGTGTTTGTGTCCCTATCAACTTAATACATAACGAAATTATGTTTCAAAGCGATGTCCCCTCTGCCACCTTGACCCTCACTGAGATGAGCATTCGCTTGGAACAGGTTAATGGCGCAAAAGGCTTGCAGATGAGGATCGGGCTGTCACGTGTAATGTCGAGTCTTGTCAAAGAACAAATTATTTGACCAATTTCGGTTTCTTCTGCAGTTTCTAGCAATTGCGAAATAATGAATTTAAAGTTGAATCTTTGGAACCTGCTTTTCAATCTGTGCCTGTAGTGGAATAATTGCTGTGGTGGGAATGTGGCGTTAGCGGTTTTTAGTACTGCAATAAACTTCTGGTCCTTCGCTGTTCGCTTCCTCTCACTCGAGAAAGTAGCAGGCTGCCAAATGTTCGAAATTAACGTTGGGGCTGTGAAATGCAAGCAGTCAGACATTTGGTTTGTTTTATTGAAATTGAAAAGAGGCTGCGCTTTTTTATTTCGATTAAATTGTATCAAAGGATTAGCAGTTTAAATTTTGGCGATAGACGGAATGTCGAAACATGCAGCAGGTGGAGCGGCGTTTTATGCGCTATAGGTACCGCAGTGAATGCGCTCCCATAACAATGGCAAGCTGTGTATGGGTGCGGTTTCGTTGCACGGACTGGAATTCGAGTATGTCGTTGCGACCAGAATCTGAAACCAGTTCGGTTTCGGCTCCCTGTAGAAATAACGTGTTTTTAGACCTCGTTTACGTTGCACCGACGCGATCCGACAAAAAACTGACTTCGTTTCACATAAACATCACGTAAGGTGTTTGTACGATTACGGACCTATTCCTAAGCGGGGATCAAGCAGAGCCTAACTGGAACAGAACTTCATTTAAATATCACCGGTTACTGGTTTTGTGCTTTCCGGTTCATATGAAGCCATCGACTTAATACTACTCGCAATTCACATTACAGCTTGTGAACATAGATATATTCAGAATGGACACGGTGACAAAAACAGCTTAAAGTTGCTGGACTAGATGAACGTGGCTCAAGCATTTTTTGAAGTGCTAGTGACCCCACGAAGTTTTTGTACGTAGGGAGATAGCTGACTCGCTTATTCGCTGGCTATGTTTGAAATAAATGGAGATCAGAATAATAAACAGCAAAATGTAGTAGGCTAAAACGTCATTTGTCCCAGCTGCGATAAAATTTTTTCACTGGACCACGCAAAGGCTATTATCCGATCTTTGTTAATTTTGCTACAATGTTGCCAGCCCCCACAGTAAACTTCTGTGTGCATCGCAGTCGAAAGGTCATCTCTACCTTAATTAACACCGAATTTAAGGATCCGCCATTCTCAGACAATCACCCGGTTTAATTTCGACCAATTCATCTAAAAGTTTTGAACGAAATTTTGTTCAGTTTATGAGAACAATTATCGCAGACTTTAGAAGGATGTCCGTGACAAAGCATAAAAAATTAGTCCGAAAAGAAAGAAAATAATACAATGGAACCTGTGCGAAAATCATGTTATGTAAATAATTTAATTTAATTGATTGTTCGTAAACTTCCTTAATACATTTTTTGTTTGAACTTTACGAAGTACAGTATTTTGAAAGAAATAATTTTATCAAATCTTGCTGGAACTTGAAAGAAATAATTTTGTCAAATCTTGCTGGAACTAGGTTTTGTGTAATGTAGATTAATACTACAAATAATGAAGTTGGCCCTCTCCGAAGTATTGTTATTTACAGCTGAAACGATGAATATCTCCAGGGCCCGCTTAACAATCTAATGGAAGCGCCGTAAATGTGAACAGTTACTCTAGTTGATGCAACTGCGTGATTTTCCAAACATTTTAACATAAAGCAATGCACGTACTGCAAAACTTCGTCACTAAAACGCAAAATAAACACGAAAATGCAAAGACTAAACACTTTCACACTTTTTCTCTTAATTCTATGCTTGTTGTTGAATAATTGTCATGAAATCTAAACATCGTGAGTTTTGCAAAAAAATAACAAGCTTGTTTCTTATATATTTATGATGGAGCACTTAAAATATACTTTACAGCATCCGTTAGTTTTTTATGTGATCTGCGCCACCATGTTTATCTGAGTTCAAAACGGCTGTTTTGCAATTAACGTAAGATTGTGATTTATCAGGACAAATCATAAACGTTTTACCTCTTAAACTGTTTCTTCGATCCCAGTGGGTTGAAAGGGGTTTAGTTTCCGATAACCAAAACGTTGGCGAAACGGTACCCGCTTTTTGCTAACGGTTCCACACCCTATTCTTACCGGCCCTGGGTCGCTGGAAGCACGACGCGAATCGCCGCTGACGTCATGGTGAAAGATTCTACTAGTACCAGTCGCAGTCGGTGTCAGATAAATTGGTCAGAAATTCAAACTGCTTCAGTTGTTGGGCAGTATGGTACTAAGTTCCTGAGATAAAAAGTCAAAACTTCTAACCTGAACTGTTTACGTGCTGTGATAATAGTTCCCTGCATATCTCCACCAAAAGAAATTTGTCATTTTAGTTTTGCGCGTTTGCATCAAACTATATCCAGGGCATATTGCTTGAGATGTTTCGAACTTCGAGACAAATTTCATTAAGTCAATCTTGGGATTTTTACATTTTAGCCCGATAAATTAGTAATTTTGACAAAACGTTTTTGCCGCATAGGTTTTATCTTATTTAATGCTGTTTAAAAAACTAACAACAGTTTTCGTCAGAAAATTAACTTCCGCTGGTGAGTTTTGATGCTGTCTGCGTAAGCCCCGTATCAAATCTCTTTTATCGTTTCTTTAATTGCAGTAAATTTACCATCTTATCATCAAGCTTTTAAGAGTCATTCACTCAAAAAGACTTAAACTATAGAACCAGTAGAAACATGCGCAAGTCACGAGAAACAGCTTGACTTTATCAGGGTCTTTTTTACAGATCCAGTCGACTATTCAGCGCAAGTTTAAACAGTTGTCCACTCCGTTTTCCCTGTTTGCGAAATCAATACTCTTGTTATAAAACACGCAAAACCAAACTGTCTGTTAATATTAATAGACCACTGACTAGTCGAGTAATCAGAACAATAACTGAGGTTTGCAACTATACGGTGTATACTGTATGTGTGACGTTTGGTGCTGCAGTGGCAGTGGTTTTATGAAGCAGAATCAAAGCAATGGAACAAGTCCAAGGCCAGGGTCGAAAATTGACCAGGATTTTTTGTAATTTGTAATAAATGTTTTTTATGTTTTGGCTAAGATTTATGAAAACGAGTTTGGATGCTAAACTACGAATGGCTTCCGTAAAATCTCATTTAAAGGAAGTTTTGATCGCTTCACCGTTTCTTGCAACTTCAGCGGCTTCTGCTGCTTTTTTCCAAGAAGACCTGTCAACACTAACTAAGTCGCACTGCTCCCCTGTTTTTAGAAGTTTGAAGGAAAGTAACAATTTAGACGGCAGTTACAGCGCGGTCATCGCTGTTTCATTGTACTTCGACTAATAGCATTAACATCACGCATTAGATGGATCATCATTACGTCAAAAAGAACGGTAGAATATTGCAATTTTGACAGTGGTATATATGATGTGTGGCATTTTCATTACGACAGCAATCGTAATTTAAATGAGAAGGAACAAAAACGTTATCAACATCGACTGGAATGGTATTTACCTGCTTTTGAAATTTGCAACTTGGAAAGGTTGTCGGTGTGTAAAGCATGACTGTAAATCTTTCATATGCTCTCTGCCGCCCCCATAAAGCGCTTCGCGTCGCAAAAGGCAGACCGGAAAAAGTAAGATTTATTTGCTGGCATTGCGTGCCTTGCTACATATTCGCGTCATTGTTCTGCAGTTGCACTGCACTTGCACCACCAAATTTTCTGATATGAATCTGGTCTCGCTGGATATTAGTCATTGCTAGTTTTTGCGTCGTCTAAGTTGTAGTGTAGACTGTAGAAGTCCTCTGTGCTAACGACGTACTTTTGAAATGGACTGCATTGGGAACGGAATTGTTGCTGTATTTGTGTAAATACCATGAATTGAATTAATTTTTCGCAATACTTACTCCCCAAAACTTTTTTCAGCCGGGAACCGCGGCATCACCCACCCCTCATCACAATCCTGCAAATCCCATGATGAGGCAACAGGTGAGTAAAAAAAATCGTTGCGGTGGAGTGTTAATGTGTTTGTCCTGCAATTACATTTGGAAGAAAGAGCATAGGTGCTAATGTTATAGCTCCACCGTACCGAGAGTAGTCCTGTATAAATTGCCGTACGACCTTCCTATTTTATGAATCTTTAAAGGTTCTAACAAACCCAAATGACGTTCTTATCCCCGTGGCTGTGCCGAGTGCGTCTAAGCAGCAATGCAGCAAAATTTATTGCTAGGCACCCTGCTAATAACTTGTTATCAGAGTTGCTCGAAAGTACTTTTAAAGTGTGTTTTAGATCCACATCTTTTTGAACTGTTACGTAGTCTTTTAAACAACGTTTTTTATACGTTTACGGGAATGGACAATACCCTGATACAGTGGTTGTTGCGCGTTTCGTGTATTGAAAGATTTAGCAAGCTGCCTCTGTGACAGCATTAAACTACTTTCGTATTTCAACCGTGTCATCTTACTGCCCTGGCAGGCCATGCTTAGAAAGCAAAAGCTTTGTTGACAGGATGCCAAGTTCGAAGCGAGGTTGGTAAGGAATTTTAAAAATCTTGCTTCGGGACGTAGCATGGAAAGTCAACAGTAATACTCCAGATCTGCCATGTAGTTCCCATGATGTATGAAACATCCGTTTTAGTCTCCATACGACTTTACGACAATCGTTTTCACGTACGGCGCAAAAACACCCAGAATATTTATTAAATTGAAGCACAGGCGTTTGCAAGTATTTCTTGTTCTGCGATGAAAACAAGACCGGTCCCTCATTTATGTCTGCCTGAAACTTGAGAGTAGTGTTAAATTTGATGTGTACAATGCATTTGCTTCCGTGTTTATTTAAGCTATTGACTGCTGGTTACCTGTAACTAAAGCTTTGATATCTTTTTTCCAGCCGTTCATGTCCCCACGGTATCATCATCCTGGTGGTCCCCGACCTGGAATGCAAGTAAGAGAATAAGTAATTATTGGAGAACCCAAATTAACCATTTTTATCAATACGAGCCGAAATCACTTTAATTAGTTGTGGAAATGCAGCGAACTATTGGAATAATAACATGTGATACAGAGTGCAATTCTGTTGGAGTTCTGCAATAAAATCTTTTTGTATTAGATTTTTAGATTATGGTGCGCCCAAGTTCAACATTAAATATAATATAATGTGATGTGAACAAACGTTAAGAATTGTTAACGAATGCTGTTTTCTTTGTGGATTGGGTTATTATCATGCATAGGCGTAGCCAGGGGACCATATCCCCTTACATTTTTTATATATCTAGTAATTTTGTGCTTTAAGAGGCGGTATTCCAAACAACATACTGTTGTTCGCCTGAAATCAAATATTTTGCTCCCCCCAGAATTTTGGGCTGGATACGCCACTGTTATCATACCCTTTAATTGTGACTTCGGTTAACATATTGGATAAAATAGAATTGCGTGTTCGTTTTTTTCGCTGAATCTTTCAACACGTTAAAAGAACTAGGCAGGCTGATCAAAATCAACAAAAATGGAACTGCCACGGAACATCAGGCGATGGCACTGGGTACGACGAATCATCTTCAGTTATCTCAAGTGCACAGATTTTGCCACTGTAGTTTTTGTCAAATTCTGTCCCAATCTAAACTGAATTTAAGTGAGGAGTGGTTCTACGTTCTGTGTTTTTGTGTAAACTTCATAAAGTGGACCTCGGTCGCCAGCAAGTGATCAATCAAAAACTCCAGCTTTGTCAGATGAAAGAAGACGTTGGCCAACCAGTGCTGGTATATTGGGATCGGTGGCGATTTCAAACCGGAAGTTGTGGAATTGAGCCAAAGCTTAAAGCATAGCGATGCGGCATTTTCATCGAACTAAGTTTCTTTTGAAAAACTGCTTCGTTTTCTAAACACTTCGCTACTGCCAAACTTCCGAAGATTTATTATTCCTTATGTTTTTGTTTTGCGTTTGCGTTAGCATCGAGAATCAACCGTAACAATGCTATGACTAGTGTGCGTGTATTTCTTGTGAAGGGTCCAACACACCAGTCGATGCTTTCTGGGATGGAGCATTCGCGTCAGGGTAAGATTGTTGGCTAGTTTTCCAGAAGCTATTTGCTGCCATTTTTCTCCGTCTGTAAGTAGTCAAATGTGAAGCGTGTCGTTTGTTCATGTCGACGAACGAAGAAAATATTCGACCGCATGTTTGTGCTTACGTTTCGTTCAGGGCTGGGTATTAAACAAAACCGCTTTTGCGGCCACACTTTGCAAAAATCCGTTGCGGGACCCACAACGAAGCTGCACCGTCGCAAGGTCTTATTCATCTGTCAACGGAGCATGTGCTATAATTAAAAACTTTCCTTACTCGCTAATCCTCGTTCGTAAATTACACAGCCTTGTGTTCGTCCAGCTTTTGCCTTTTCTCTGCCAACAACAACACTACCTGGCGCTATAACGCCACTAACCGACGATCATTACAATGACGTCAACAGCTGTCAGAGTGCGCCCTTGTGTAAGGTTCTTTGTGAAAACTCCGTGCTCATCACAAGCGAAATGATGAAGGGTCTACTTCATAGTACAAATGTGCATCGCTAAAGTCACTACCTGCTTGCAACGTTGAACTTCCCCATCCTGTTTTTTACCTTAGAAACTGACATAACATAACGGATAAATATTTTTCTTTTGAAGCTTTCGAGCGCCTAATGGCAATTTGCTCGCCAGTAAACTCCCTCCAGAACATCTTACTACACGTGGTCAAGTAGCTTTCCCAAAGTGCTGGCAAAAACGGGAAACAAAGTGGAACTACTTTTATTTTGATTTCGAGAGTGGGGTTCCTATGAGTAGTTCATTAATTCGCACTGATTTTTCTTGCGCACATGACGAGTAGTTGTAACAAATTTTGTGGCACACTTTTTACCTTTATAATAATTTCGCTTTTCGATCGCCAATCACCATATACAGTATATATAAAGATAGGCTTTTCAATTCCTGTGATTATGCCATCTCGCTCAGTTCAGCTCTTGGTTCAGATATCGTCAATATCTCCTTTCTTAACGCCATTATTTATGGCTTCATTAACTTCTTCAGACTCGTCTGCTGCAACGTTTACTCCGCAAATATCTCGCACTACGTCGCTTAATTTTGCTCATCAATAGTTCAGCTTTCAAAATATACCCTGAAAGGGTCTTCACTGTAATACTTATTAACTGCGGTCGGAAAGCCCGCTTCAAATTGACAGACTACATCCGGTGGCGTACGCAGAAAATTTCCGAGGGGTGGGCCAAGTTTCGTCACATCGTGTGTCGTCACAATCTTGTGACGTCAGACATCAACTTTAGGGGAAATGCCGAAGGCAAGACCATTCTGGGGGGTCCGGGGGCATGCCCCCGGGAAAATTTTACAAAATTACACCTAAAAATACGCATTTTTGTGCATTCTGGAAGCAAGTTTTAGACAATACTGTTTTTGAATTTTTTTATTTTTAGGGTCTGAGGGGGTGGCCATGGCACAGTGGCCTCCCCTCTCCGTACGCTAATGACTGCATCACATTTAGAATTCTCAGAACAGTCAGTGCGGGTCCTCTTGGCATATGAAATTTTGTTCTATGCGCTCGTCGAAGCGTTTTTATTTGTTGGCATGCTGGGATAAAGAGAATTCACTGTGTAAGATGCTACGGAATATTTTTGGGAAAATGCATCGTGTGTGCTTTAAAACCAACCACTCGAAATATGATGAAAAACATTATTCTAATAAATTACTGTGTACACATTGAGGAATAAGTTTTTCTGGGTTGTGAGCGGTGTCAAAAGTCTGACAAACTTGCAACCATTGTTGCATTGCGTAAAGTGTCGTCAATTACCATTTTCTGATTTTTCTCCACGATTTTCGTTTGATGCCCCTCACAATGTAGCAGCGGCTGGAGCTTTCCTAAGTTTAAGAAATCCTAGTGCACATCTCACGACTAAGTTTTCAGAGAAGGTTGGTCAGAAACCAATCTTGTCCTATGGTTTCTTCATGGAAACTTAAAGTTCCATTTCATCCTGGCACTGGTCAGGTGTTCACCTGCCTTTTCGTGTTGATGCGAACAGAACGCCGCATTGCATCAAACAGCTATCTTATTGTTTGGTTCAATGGCCAACTGACGATCTTTGGTTGGTTATGCTTAGCTGTTGCTGAAGCCGAACCCGAATTTTTATCAAGATGTTAAAGAAGCCCATGTTTTTCTTCTTGCTGAAAGGGTGTAAAGCTTTATTGTTTTGTGAAATTGCTGGTTAATGTCGCATTACGAATAAATTGTTGTCTTTTGGGCGACCAATTCTTGCTCTCGACTCATGCATAGCTGTTTAGTCGAAAGCTATGCGCAGATGACATGCAGTGAAACTTCAAATTAAGCCGGACATCCGCAAGTGCAGAAAAATGTTTAGAGTTTTTGCTTCAAAGATTTATTAGACCGGCAAAAATTGACCCATCAACACATGTCTGCTTTTTCGGCCCATTAATAGCCAGCCACTCGTAGCCCTTAACGTTGATGTTTAACATGTAGTTTCTGGTCGGATAAAGTTAATGCCCCTGTAAATGATCGTTGTTTGTGATAACTGGCGGCTGAGTAGTGTATTAATGGCCCCAAAAACGTTGCCGTCCGAAATTTCATGAATAATTAAAATTACTTCTCGTAAGCATTCACAGTCCACCTTCGTTTCGTTTACGGAATTTTGCATCGCACAGAGCCCGGTGGGGCTGAAGCTGCATGTACACAAGGGTTTAGCGAGATGTATTGGGCTCAAGCTTTGCGTATGTCACTATCCGCAAGTATTAGACCTGCCTTAGCCTAAGCGTAAGCTCATTTTTAATGATGCAACAAAGGCTAACGCTAGGTTCGTCCCGCTAAGTGTCAAGACCAATTACAGTATGTCTGAGCGGGGCTTGAACACTGGTAGAAGAATTTTTTATCTCCCCCTCAGTCTGCGTCAGTTTCAGCTTCTCTTATTCATGGAAATTTTGGACTCAAATGGAACCGCTTGACCTCGCTCAGTTCAACCTAAATTTTTTCGTGAATTCACATGATTCGAGGTTCGTGGGGGTTGTGGTAGTAATCGTTAGGTAGTGTTCAATTTTTTTACTTTATCTATTTTTATGACAAAATTTAGTGAAAGATTGGTGAGAAAACGCTACAAAATTTTGTTTGTTCTATTTCGGATACCCCAGTTCAACAGATTGATAAACAAAATCTCACGCTCCTTTTCCCAATGATTAAAAAACCATTGCCAGCCGATGTCGCATCACAGGTTATAAAACAGATTAAGTTGCAGTACACAGATTGTTTGAGGCTGGCACAAAAATGGGTGTGTAATGCAGAGGAAAGGGTGTTAGACTTCCAATTACAGACAACAACCGAAACAACCATTTTTGAAGGAAGGAGGTGGTTTAGACTTACAAGGTTATTGTGGCAAGATTTCTGTTTTTTTGGGCGTAGTTCATACTGTAGCACGATTTGTCTCACTGTGCTGAGTTACGACAAAATTTTTTAGATTGGCCTAGAAGTGCGATAAACTACGCTGCGAAATACCCGGGACAGTGAGGATTCGTGCTTAACTGCGATGTATTCGCGGTATATAACGATCTTGCCTGCAAACGCCAATTGTACCTGGAGTGCCATTGTTAACGTCCCAGCTTTTCCCCCTTGTTTCCTGAACCTTGACTGATGGTAGTTCTTATCTGATTGCAACTTGTACATCATTCCCTCGATGTGTTCGGCTCGGGTGAGCAACCTGAAAAGACAAGACATTTTTTTGAGTGAAGTGTGTTTAACCTGATGCGCAAACCGCACGAGAAACGCAACGAAGTTCAACTACACGGGATTAGTGACAAAATCTCTGGATAGCCCATGATGCGGTTGAGCTTAAAAGGTATCAACCGGGCGTCCGTTCAAATTATAATCACCATGTTGAAGCGGCCCTGACGCTGGTCGTTATTCATTTTCACTCAAGGAAAGACAGGTTCGCGATCACACGCTGTTTGCTGCAGGTGGTGGCAAACTTGCGCCTCTTCCTCATTTCTACGCGCCTTGTTTGTTGATAGAACGCTCGTGATTGCACCGACGTTTATCGCACGAGGGAAGGACGTGGAAGATCTTTATCTGTGGAAACAAACAGCGGGCCCTCTTAGCTATGTTTTTAGCATTGTTCCTTGTTCAAACTCATACGTTTTAGTAGCTCTGCCATCCTGTGTTCAGTTGAAATGACGGTAGTTCCTTGCTGCGAACTTAGGAAATTAAAGGCCGCAGACCAAGCTTATGCAGATCGGAAAGCAAATTTACGCGGTTGCTCAACATTTGTTCATACAGGCGAAGACGAAAGAAAGTAAACCCTGTACCACAAATTGCATTCAGCTGTCGTTTGACTCATTTTCCGAACCTTAAACCGCAAAGGAATGGTCCGGCAGTCATTCACTTTGCCACATTTTTTAAACAAACCAGATCACACGTGAAACGCTGACCGTTTTCGGGTTATTTGCGGTAAAAGCAGGACAAAACGGTCGCGATAGCAATGGCATACTTTTCTACACGACGAGCTTTGTACCAACTTGGCCGTAATTAATATTGCAAGCAATGGGAAGCATCTTTTATAGTTTCGTATAAAACGGAAATATGGCGAGCAACCAGTGTTGGAAATGCGAAATATCAAGTAGTAATAAACTATGGTCTTTTTGTTCGGTTCATTTGACAAATCTTCTTAATAGAAATGTTAAAAAGTCCTTAAAGATTAGTGCCAAGGCACGTTCACCTGTTCGAAGAACGCAGTTAGCGTCAGAGTGCCCAACACTTGTTTCTTTCACATGTTAGCACCAGGGTGTTGGTACAACCTGGGTTTCGCGCGCAGCTGCGCTTGTCAGACACCAGTCTGCAAGACCTAAGCATAAAAGCATTAATGTAACAATGCAAAGAGTTCAAATGCATCCCAACGCAGAAGAAGATGGCTGTCTGCCTCACTGTCGTTGTCTTCTTCCACTGCACCAGACTGTTTAAGTGCCAGCCCTTACCGAGATCCCTTTAGGTAAAGTTCAGTGAATGCGTTTGTTTTCGTGTTGCTAAACTTGGTTAGCTTAAATGTGACCCTGTGTCGACATCTTGAGATAATTTCTCTTCGTTTGTTCCTGGGCTTCTCCAACCAGAAAAAGTTTTGAATAAGCATAGCACTGTTCAGGACCTAAAAATGCGTTTGAAGAAATATTTTACTCGTAATTTTAGTCTATTTTAACAAACGGACTGCCTGTGCATCTGTTCTTTGTCACCTTGAAAAAAGGCGTGCGTATAGATACGTGGTTAATCAGGTCTGAAGCTGAGGCAAGTCGTAGCATTCCTCACGTACCTTCAAAATAATTCCTGTCAGTAGAGATGATGTGGCCTGAAACTTGTACCCACGTTGTCTTGAATTTTACTGTTGGTGGTACACTTGTGCTGTGCTTGCTTCTGAGGTAGGTTGGGCGAGGTAGTAAGTAATTAAATTTTGATAAAAATAACCACGTTTTGTTTAAATATCAATCGCGGTTTTAGTTGAATCCAGGAAAATCTGAACAGCCAGAAGGTTGAATAGCAGCCTTACGAAAGCTTTGATGCAACCATAGTGCAGTGGAGCACAAGCAGCCTTCTTGCTTCACGATGTATGCGTGATGTCACAACGAACAAAAACTTAATTTCTATCGCAGGAGATGGGAAATTATCCGAACACCTAAGGATTTGACACACTCTGCATCCACAAGCTTTTCCCGCTATCCAGTTCAAGATCTGTTTTACCTGCAAACACACGGATTTATTTTCATTACAGTTTAAGCTCCAAATCCTCTTTAGTTGTTTTAATGAAGTTTGGGCAACTACATGCGCTGTCATTACTAATTGTAGTATTAATGCAAAAGCGGAAGTGGCTCGTGTTAAAAATGCACATGCGTTGGTAATTTCTGTTGAAAAATTTTAAGTATGGATTGTACCTCAAATTAGACGACCTCAACGACAAACCAGGCGAGCACTTTTCGAACTAGGCACGTTAATAACTTACTAGACACATTTTTCAAAACATTATTAGTAGGGCAAGTTTTTGCAACTTTTTTTCACAGCTTCCTAAATACTCAAAATGTATGTAGTTCAATGTTTTGAGCTGTTTCCAGGAATTTTGTATTGCAACTATTTGCAACTTTTTCGATTTTTGCGTGCAACTTTTTACTGCAGTTTTTATCAAGTAACGGGTGACCCAAAAAGATGTGTACCCATGAAAATTTCAGTTGTGACTTTGATTAAAAAGCTATTTATTTCAAATTACAACCACACATTATTCAGTTTATGGA
>JGI24021J15306_10001187_pt1 | contig 24476 bp, 16 predicted proteins | sample Ectturendosymbi1_FD_15306 | JGI IMG/M metagenome (IMG submission 15306) | reverse complement strand
GCGCTCGTTGTCACACAGACAACATTTTGTGAACGAGCAACTACTCAACCGCAGCTCACGGGACAAAATTTAACGGTTTCACACGAACTTTTCCCAGCTGCGCGTGTACATGGTGCAAAGCACGAGAAACTTCTCAAGAGCGTGCTTTACTTGTAAAAGCACGGGTCCATTAACAAATCGCAAAGCTGACTTAATTGCAAACTATTTACTGATTGAAGATACCTTACAGTACAATTGATTTGCACGTCGAAGTTGATGCATGCCAAATGACATCTTTTCACGTTAAAATTATCACAGCCATGCGTGGTGGTATTAAGCGACAGACATTGCACCGGCACGTTCTCGGAAAAGACTGTCGGTACGCCCTGACAAAAGATGTCTTAGTGTTTTTTGCAGCGTAATTTCCGAATATACCAGGCTCTGACAATCTTAAATTGTGAAAACTCAATCGATGTAAAATGAAGAAACCTTGTCCAGGAATCAAATCAGTTTTAGCAGCAAAGCAGCAAACTCCATCAGGCGAAGCCAAGGCATGGTTACTAGGCAAGCTGGAATTCTGTGTGCTGCAGCTGCCATCGTGTTTTCCACATCAAGACACGATTTAGCAAATTAGATAAGGCTAAGTAACACCAACAAATATTGCAAAAGTGTATCTAATGCACAAAGCACCCTTTGTTGAAGAACCTTAAAAAAACGTTTGCACTACAAAAGCTACAAGACCAGCACATCACCTTGTGTTGGCGATGGTTCCCATCATTGGTAGTGATGAAGGCGTTAGCTATGAAGCCGAAAGTGGATTTTCCAGAAATCCTAATGTCGCAGAGACCAGCCTCTCCCACGCTCACCGACCATTTTCCGTGTTGGTTGTTGACCGCAACAGAAAGGAAGTAGAAGTTTCCTACCCTGGTCGAAGTAAGTAAAAGGCCTTTATGAAAGTAAAAAAACAAGATTAGCGGAGTTGAATCAAGTGCACGGCGGAACAGAGCGCGCATCGCGAAAACTGAAAACGTTGCCGCCGCGTGTGTTCAGCAGAAACAAGAAATGCGCTCGTTTTATGAAATTCAAAACCAAATGAAAACAAATGTTCGTCGTGGTCAATGACAACACACTGTTTGAGATGTTAATATCATCTGGAATCGTCGGAAAGTTGAAAATTTTTTTGTCGCTGTTGTTGCACGCGTTTCAATCTGCTTTCCATAACTTTTCAATTTTAAAGCATCGGTGTAGAATCTCACATCTGTCAACGGAAGAAAAACTTTGAGCAACAAAAAAAACAGACTTCTCGTGCAAACACCGCGTAAGCTGGCTAATAATGGAACCAACCGCAGGGACATTTTGTTTATGGATATGAATTTCTGTAGCTACTTTTAGTTGTACTTAAAGATAATAGATTTTAAATTGTTCGGACAATTTTTAAAGTTCGAAGTGTGCACAATTGAGGCTAGCTACAGTAAGCTTGCGTTTAAAAGTGGCAGCTTTGTTTCGAGCAAGGCAAAGTCTCAATGTGTTCACAACAAAACTTTCAAACCCACGGCAACAGGTCAACGACGAAGCAGCGTGGCAGCCTTAATGCCTGCTATGTACGCAATGATAATGATGTCTGTGGCGCAGCTTGGGACACACGTCACTACAGCAGTTTTTGCAAAATATTAATCAGATTAATGATGTGCAAGATAAAAAGTGATAGAAACGTAGATTAATTTCGAGACTTGCAAGTGACAGCTTCAGCGTAAACACTTGTTCGGCACATTTGCTGCGGTGACGTCAACTGCAGCGTTGTTACCTGGCAACTGCAAACGTCCTAATCTTATATGACTGGATTTCTCCAAACGACGCTATCATCTGAGTTGCACTTGAATGTGTTGCGGGGAGGGAATCTTAGCTTCGATGCGAAGACATTCACCGAAACGCCGAAATCGGCTTAACTGTACGTTCGATCGTATCACTTTTCCAATTCCTCTCCTTCGCCCCCGCATTTTCATCCACCCACACATCACGTGACATGAGTGGAGGATTGCATGTTTGCGATTCGTCGTAATTACAACACGGTCAGCGGAACTTCTGTTGAGGGCGTAGGACTTGCTCCTCCGTTGCCGCGGGCGACATATAAGAGTTTATCGAACACAATGGAAAGCTTCAGGACAGTGCAATTTAAGCAAGCTATGCAACGTTTGTTGATTATTGACACGGCACACTGAAAGCTGTATTAAAATGAGCACGCTGAAAGCTAGACGTGGTTGATATTTACTTTGCTCGCAGATGCGTGAACGTCGTTAAATGTAATAACAAAGGACTAGTTTGCTTATACTGAGAAAATCGCTCAATACGCTGTCCATCGCATTTGACAAAATAGCAAATCACATGAGGTTTTCGGACGAGGACTAAATGCGCAGTCCTCCTAAGGTTTGCTCCCGGCTGAAGCAATTCAAATTCGGACCGAACCTCTTTCGCAAAGTGCCGAAATAATATTGTGAATGTCAACAGTGATTTTGCTTGGTAAGGTTGAATTTTCTTGGGTACTGCAACAAAACAAACAGTTTTGGGGTGGGTAAGACAGAAAGTGAGGTTTATTTCTTGCGAATTTACACCGAAGTACAGCAACCTTATCATATGAAGCCCATCATTAAACGCAACACAGAATAGCTGTCCAATATAATTCGTGTTGAAAGAAGCACTTAGCAATGGTTTTCAACCTGTGGGCCATGGTCCAGTAGCGGGTCACGAAGACGTGTCCACAGAGCTATTTTGAACAGACTTTGTGTCTTGCGGAGAAATACAGACCTTTCCTTATTTTTGTTTTGTACACATTCACTATTGTCTCAATGCAGCCATTTTTCCCTATATTTTCTAAGTTTAAAAAATCACTTTTGCCCATAAAGTCGTTCATACATTTTGACAAAGCTTTGTAAAGCAAGGTGAGCCACGAGCAACGAATTTTTCAGCAAAGATGCGGACCATGGACTAAGAAAGTTTAAAACCACTGGCTCAGTTCGATCAACACTCCGCTTCGTTCGATGCATGTATAATCCATCGATGTGATTGGAGACATGGTTGCTTCTTCACGCACAGCTGCAATGGATTCTGTCGATTGTGCTAAGACAACTAGCAAGCCCTCACGGTGCTGCAGAAGAGGCGTTCAAGCGAAGCAGCCGATAAGCTCCGTAAGTTTACGACGGGCAAAGGATAACAAACAGCTTTTGATCTTCAGAAAAGGGAATTCCGGTTTACTGTTATGACAGTGTAGGTGGTCAATTACCAGCTCAACTGTAACAGGCCATTCCATCTCGTGTCCGCGACTACGAATAACACGCAGGCAATCGCGTTGCTCACCACGAATACTGCAAGTACGAGTAGTTCTTCATCGTTCTGATGCAAATGTGCTTGATGTAGAACAAATTGAAAAACAAAAAATGTTAAGTAGGAAGTGGATAAGTTAATTCGTAATTCTGAATGATTCCTACGCCAAACGTGTGCCCGATATAGTGAAACAAAATGAAGCACAATGCTACATATTCGTAGAGTTTAGGTGATGGTTTCAGCAGTATTGCGATACAAACTAAACGTTTTAGCTTCTGGTATCATCTGTGGCAGTTCTGTGATTGAAACAATTGTGCCATTCTGAGGGATCCAACTTTTTGCATTTGCTTGTCACAACAGATTTTTTTCCAACATCTCAACTTGCATCTATTGACGTTGCCAGCCGACCTTGCTGATGCAAACGTATTTTCCAGTGCCGGGCTCAGTGTGATTTGAATTTAAACGCTACCAAGAAACTCAATTCCAAGTATGCTTGGAACGAGGAAACACAATCCTAACCCGGTAAAAATCAGTTTAACATGAAGACCAAGTTAGATCTAGCAGATTTATTCAACTCCACATCCATGCTCACCTCTGCATTCATATTTTAACGATGTCAACTCTTTCGCCCAAGCAAGCAACCCACAAACCTAAGCACTGTGGCTTGAATGAAAACACAGGTTCTTAGCTCTGGGGCAAAATGCAGCTGTTGACAACAACAAAAGCAAATATCCAAGTATTTCAGAGTCCACTACTCCATAACATAAATTCTGGGTAACCACCAAGAAGACCAACACAAAGTACGGTAATTTTCTTTGTGATTACGACGAAAGACACAAGAACCGAATTCTCCGAAAATTCACGAGATTTTTCAAGAAGGAAAATAGCCGCGTCACTCTCAACCTACGTTGGTAAGATATACCAAACGCCTGCCAAAGCAACTGTAGCACTGCGTGCTAGTATATTAGCCTTTAAGTAAACATTCGTAACTGCGGCAGTCATCTTCAAAATCTCCGAGAACTGTTAGAGACTCCTTGTCTCTTATGAAATAATTGGAAAATTGTGCTTTGACGTCACTTCGTCATTTATTTAAAAAAACACTTTTTGGACAAATGGTTCTGATGCATAAATCGTAAGACAGTTATCCTGATTCTCTGTTCACAACATATCTACGACTGGACCCGCCACACAAGTTTCTTGCGCTTGTTCTGTGTCCGTGCTTGGCAGGTAATAGCGCGTTGCTCCTGTTGCGTTTTTAAGCTACATGATACAATGAAGGTACGTGGCAAGTGCTGTTCACGCGAGGGATGTTGCGTGTTGCAGTGGGGGCATTACAAGAATCGCCTTGGGAAGTACACCATTTCGCACTTGACTTAAATATTCCATGCGAAGCATTTAGTAATTGCTCCACAAAGCTTGTACCTAGCAGCTAGTTCTTGATATGAAACTTAAACGTCTTATTGCCATCTTTGCCAAGTTTGGCCACGGTATGATAAGGACAATCGAAATTTTTCGTTTGCGATTCAGCTTCGATTTCGAAAACTTTTAAATCTCGTTTTGTCGAATTGTTTTCAAATTTATTTTGTGTAACACCAAAAAGCAATATCAAAATATATTTGCCTTGCTGAGAAGTTACATAACAATTTATTTTTGAAAAAAACTGCTTTTGTGGCGCGCGTTGGGCTACGGGGCGTGCTGACATTTTGATTTGTACGCGAGCCGCTCTTGTTTACACATTGAAACCAAACACACCGTCGCGCAGATAACTCTGACAGTGGAGAAAGACACTCAGAAACTCACTGGACCAGATCTTGGCGATTTGCGTGACGGATGAGTTGCGGAGATCCGCAATTGCCTTGCGCTTCCACGGCTATTTCGGAAATGGTGCTGTCGACATTGAAATGGACTCGGCGATTTGAACCTGAAGTTAAGGGATACGATTGTTGGTGAATTCAAGCAAGCCAACCTCGGCTTTGCGCTCAGCGTGTAGAACCATGAACCAAAGCCGTAGGTGCGTCACATCAAAGGCACTACGGGAGATACGAAGACTGTCTCGGCCACGCGTAAGGTGACCATTAAAGTCTCGTTGTTCCAGTGGGAACCGATTTTTGCAGGTTGCAAAAAATCCGCGCCGCAGCGGAATTTAACCCGCCAGGCGCCAAAGCGCAAAGCGTTGCTGGACAGCAAAATCTCCTACGCGAGTTTTAAAACAACACAGGCAGTGTCAGCGCCGCGGTGCAGCACACAAGCAACAACGTTTGAAAAGCAACAAGTTCAGACTCTGCCTTGCATCGAGTTATCCAAGTTCGTGCCGCTCGCACGACTCACCCCGCAAACCTTGAAGCGAGATCTTCTTCAACAAGACGAGGCCTTGTTTCAAATGGGCTTGCACGATTTCCGTTGCGCGGAAAAAGTCGTTTTTTCGCACGATNAGCACCTGGGAGAACATCAGTTTGTAAACTAGGCTGTAAATTATACGTTGNCTTGCGTCGTCTTGTACTTGAACAACTGCCTACACACACTCAGGTGAGCTTAACAGACAANAGCGCAATGGGTGCTTGGTCGTGTGTGGTTGATAATGTCATGTTACCCTTGTAATCAGAGTGGCTGCCTGGAGCCAAAATTAAGGCAGCCTCAAAAACGTTGCCAGTGGTTAGAAAGTTGATCTTAAAATTTGATGGTTTCCCGTCCTATCGCATAACACAAAAATTGTCTCTATTGCGAGAACATCTATCAAACCTCCAATTTTGAGTTCGTGTCGATTGGGGTGTTACTGAACTTTGTCGACTTTTACAAATATTGCGAATAATCCCCGTACGCCAGACAGACCAAGCTGAGTGCTCTGTACTCCACGTGACCAACACTGTGTGATGAATATACATCGGCAAACAATGACATGTCGTTTTCCTCCAAGAAATAACTTTTGCTTGCGTTCTACTGAAGTTTTTACAATTACATTACGTGGCACAAAAATCTCTTCCCAAGCTATCTGTTGCCAAACCCAGCGCTATACTGCATCGCAATCCTAACCACGTTGGAACAGATTGGAATGACAGCAGTAGCTATAAATGGGGATAACGGCACGTCGAAGTGCACCAAATTTACAAATTTTGAAGCACGGCGTTGTTTTAATCTTTATGGTTTTCGTGTGTTGGCATGACATTAATTCAAAACACGAAACACGCAGCATTATATTTTGTGAACCAAGATTGCTTCAACTCGTTTTTCACACTTGACTGGTTCGGAGAAAGCTGCAAGTCGCAGAATGCTCGCTGCTTGTTGGCGGAGATTATTGCCGAATAAACATGTGTGACGTGTTTTATGTGCGAAACAAACTAATTTTGCGCACAGCGAAGTTCTCTTCTTTCAAATCCGACAACAACGGATTGCGGAAAAGCAAAAAAACTTTCTTCCCACCTTCCCGCCTGTTTCGGCAGCGATTTTGCGGTAGAGTTGAATGCAGGTGTCGTAGCGCACTCCCCGTACCGGTTGACAAGAAGACAATGGGTTTGTGAGCAGGAAGACTACGGAGATATCTTTCTGCTTTGCTTGTGATATGACGGTGTCCTGAAAAACGAACATGACAATCGAACCATCCGCGGACAATCTATTCAATGGAAGACAATCGTTAAACCGGGAAAGCCGGGCACAATCACCTGNTCAGAATACACCGCTGTCGTAGAGTTTCGTGATGCTCAGATTTTCCTTAGACAACTAAATCATATGCTGCTGCTGCTTTAAGGAAAGTGTTAGTCATGACATTAAGCGTTTAGAAAAATTAATGTTAGCTCTGATCTTCAACGTTAAGAGTCTTTAGCGCCAAGCAAATTTCGCTCAAGTCGAGGATAAAACCAAGACATCATGTGTGGACGAGGAAACACCCCTGGCTGGGGCTTGATGTTTAAAAGTTGGTGTTGAAAAGTGCGTTTTCGGATTACACGCACGAAAATTACAAGCGCAATCGATGAAATTCTACCGCACGTAAAACATTTTCGCTGCAGCTTTAAAGATATTGCTGCAAGTGTTTCACACAAAATATTTTTCTACATGAAGATATGTTTATTCTTGACATATTTTGATTTAAATTGCTACGAAACTGTTGTTTACTTTCGCAGCGTTCACCGATGGTTTTCAAGCACAATACATGTTTCGCAAAAAAATTTTCAAAGATACGTCGGAAAAACTTATTTGAAATCAAATAGGTTTTTTCAGCCTGTACGCACTCACTCTAACATTTAGATAAAGATATTTTTCGAAGTGTAAATTCAGCGTTTCATTAATTTGAATGTAATTATCACTCAAATTTCTTGCCTGCAGTAAATGCTTTCAACATCAATGTGCATCATTTTCCAGCGAAGACAAATAAATAAAACATGACACAAGGACATGGCAATCACGTGTTCTTACATATAGTCTTTTGCCTCGACCGCGCAATGTAAGATTTAGTTCATAGTAACGTCATTCCATCGATTCAACAGCACAGTGAGAGATGAGGTAAGTGACGTTTTCGATGCGACCGTGTTTTCAAACTGTAAAACAGCATGTAACCTGAAGGGGGTAGTCTTTCGCTTGGACATCGGTGATTACATACAGCGTCGATCCAGGCCTGCTGTGTTCTATGGCAAGCTGTATTCCTCGCATGCACATCTCCGGGTAATCGCCTCCACCGTGTGCAACTAAGCTGTTTCAAAAAAATAGAAAAAAATTGTGGTTTGAACGAAAATCACCATTCGCGCGTGATTATTCGCACGCTCCAACTTGCCCGATATGTACAGCTTCACTGGGCACAGCATACCACGCAAACTCGCCAGATCAACACATTCAGCCTTTTACGATTCCCGCAACAAACGAGCTATTGGTACAACCCGATGCCAATGGCCACATGTATATTCGTGAATTTCAACTCCAAACCACATGACATGACCTTAAACCAGCGGTTCCCAAACTTTTTCCCATCGCGTACCATTTGTGGGCCCCGTACTGTCACCACGTACCACCTTTCTCCAGGAAAACTCAACCTTCCAAATATCATTCGAACAAAAATTGGGAAAACCAGAACTGACATAAATGTGACATGAAGATAATGGCTGTGAGAAATTATAATGGACATTTTTCGGAACTAATAGGGGAAGTATATAGGCTATACAAAAATGCAGGAATTTAATAACAGATCCCCATCAGCGAAAACGAAATGTATTCTTTTTGTGTAGAAGAACAGAAGGGTCTCGCGTACCACCTTGAAGGCCTTCGCGTACCACTAGTGGTACGCGTACCACAGTTTGGGAACCACTGCCTTAAACTATTCCCGTTTCAAATAACGGTGCTTTGTTGAGCTTGCCGATGAAAGCGTCACTCGCAGAGAAGAGTGTTGAAAAATATGCTTCTCCAGCAATTAAAAAACGGTGCATTGCGCGGAAATTTGCTGGCATTCAAGTCCAGCGAGACCCTTTGCTGGATATGTATTAGTACATACTATAGGTGGATATGCATGCAGTCCTAGGATTTGATTCGAACCTGTTTGGAAATGTTCATTACTTGTCTGACGAAGGACAACCTTTCAAAAATGGAATCTACATTGTTGAAATGCGCAGTTTCCACATTCTAACGTCAATTACCTGTTGGCGCGTTTGTGTAGCAAGCGATGAGAAAAATATAAAGTGAATTTGAATCAATTTTTAGACTCATGCAAATGCAGCCAATGACAGCGAGTAGCCCATACCGTCCAACAGCAGCTCTGAATTCATCAGCGTCGGTGGTGACGGTGACTGGTCCAACAGTAGGATCGTTGAATGGAACTAAAACGAAATCTTGAGGTCGATCAATCGAGTTTTGAATGTGGTTGATTATGATCTACACGAAAGTGAAAAGATCTCTTGCTTGCGCAGCAAACATCTAGACGTAGCGGTAACACAGCAGTACGAGTACAAAGACATTTCGGGCAACTGGTTGATGCAATAAATTCAACAGTTTTTGTGAGCGCACTATATGTTCGCACCTGCTCCATTTTCAGATCATGGGCGTTGTAAGGATTTTTTCTAGGGGGGCTGATAGTGGATTTTTCCAGGGGTCGCCGAAATTACTTTTCCAGGAAGGGGCAAAAGCAGTGAAATTTCATTTTATCCACTAGAAGCTAAGAAGGCAACCTTTTTTGCTAAAAATTTAATAGGAAAATGTCCAACTTCGAAATCCAGGGGAGCCTAGACCCCTCCTGCTCCCTTCCGACGCCCATGATTTAGACACTACTACAGCAATGAATTGCGAACACCATTGACGGTTGCATCTGGGCTAAAAATAGAAAATATTAAGTGACTGGAACAGGTAGGCCAACTGCTACTCACGTTTCCACATTTTGCTACAGAACCAAAATGGATATCGCTAGACGTGCAGAACTGATACGAATCATTAACTCGTAGTCTTTGCAAAGAAAACTTTAGGTGTTGGGTGATCCATTACTATGACACTTCCAGGCAAATTTTGGGGTTTTCACTGTCCACAAAGAAACGATGACGTTTAAGCGTTTCCGCATTTCTACCAGGAAAGCGCACTATCTGCCATAAAATCAATCCAACTTCAAAATGATCAAACTGTTGCATTGACCCGTGTCTATAAACAGGGATTCAGATTATTTCACAAATATCATTTTTCAAGCGTATTTTACTTAGAAGAAACTTTCTCCTAACAAAATCCATGTCAAAAATCAAAAGTAAGAACAGATTTACATGAAGCAAATACATTAATTATTGCAAATTAAATTATTTTCATTTGTTTTCATTGTTTTTATGCAAAAAACATCATAAAAGTGTTAAATGTTTGTGCAAAGAAAAAAAGCATTACGCAAGAACCTTGAAAATGTAATCGAAGACAAAGGTTAAAAAGCAATGCAAACATGGAAAGAAACTGTTCAAAACGTTGTTGACAAACACAACTCCACCCAAGAATGTAAAAAACAGCTTCTTTGTCGAAGGTCTCATATCGAGAAGGCAATTGTAAAGGGAGAAATGCCCGAGCAGCGATTTCTGACAATAGCAAAAATCTGTTGAAGCAGCATCACAGCAAGAGCGATGCCACCCGTTTGCAAAACACAGAAACGATGGGCCGCCCGCAGTGATTTCAACAGAGCCCGCCTGTGGTGCCTGACAAGCGGTGTCGGTGCAAGGCTGCGCTATGCGCTTTGAACTTGGTTGCCTCAATTATATCGCCAACAATTGCGCTGAAACAGTCGCGATAGCTTTGCGGCGTCCAGTTTCGTTCGAAAGCCCGGCGATAAGTGTTCATATCGTCTTAAGTCATTGTAGATAATAATCGCGACGCTATCAAATATGCTTTAGTGGGTGGGCGCGTTATTACCGGCAAACGGGTTTGTTTCGTAGGTCATGTTCTGCTTTTGTTTGTCTACTACTTTTCCAGGGCTCAGAATGGTAGGTCTGGTAATGATCATACAATTTTTAGCAGTTATGCTCACGTAACGCGCTTCGAAGTCTTTCCAAGGAAATTGTTTCATGGTTGTTGCTTTGTGCAACTTCTCTGTGCGATTTCGCCGCAGTATTCTCTCTCCGAGGCATTCTTAAACGGATATCGCTTCTTTTTGCGCCAGCAAACGTTTGCACACTGGCGTTTTTCAAAACCTCAAACCTTGTTTTCAGCACAAGATGCATCTTTTCGAACCAACGCAATGATTGTTTTCACAACAATTGTAACAAGGTCGCAGCGACGGAAGACCAAAACTAGAGCCTCACCGTGCCGAGTGCCTGGACAAACACCGGTCAAACAATTTTAATCTCCGTCATGCTACTGGCGTGAAACGAAATCAATACGTCGCGTAACGTCGGAAATCGAGTTTGCTATAAATAAATGTAAAATTCTGAATGAATTTTTTCGCAAAATCAATTTGCGCAAGATTGGCACGATCTCCTTTCGTGCTCGAAAGCGCAGTACGATACGCGCGAGCAGGGTTTCTGTTGAGGTTTGGCTTTGGTGACCATTAAGAGCTTCATGCTCATTCGCTTTACAGTCTTGGTACCTCATACAACCCAAAGATTTTAGTTCACTTCACAGTTTTCGAAAATAATCGAGCAAAATAGGATCACGCAAATTGTAATTACTATTGTCTATCTAAAAGCAGTCAGAGATGAAAGACAAGAACTTCGTAAGACAGGTTTCAAGAAAATGAATCTCGTACAACTGCTTATCAAGAACAACCATATAAGACACCGTTCCTCCAGGTTTTTGACCCACCCTTGTGAATGCAGGACGTGTTATATACAGTATTACGACCAGGACCGCAACCAGCTGATATTTTTGGCGGGTAAAATGATCGCAACTTGTTGTACTTAACAAATAAACACGTTTTTGAAAATTTCTAGGGGGAAGGTTCCCCCATCTGGTTGCGGGCTTGATTACGACAATCTTCCCACCTTTACTCTCGTTTTCGCTGCGTCAATCTCTGGACCCATACTACCGGTGTCGTCGAAGACAAAAGCCAGAGTCTTGCCGGTGCCGAGCGCCAGGAACTGGCCGAATTTCAGATCTCCGACTTCATTTCGCAACCTGGTATTTGTGCACAAAATTAAATGATCGCGCCATATCGGGTGTCGGTGTTGGCAAAGCACAACTCTGAACCAGTGTTTCTCAACCTTTCTGCTTACGAGGCCCAGATGACGTTCGGTAACAATTGCGTGGCCTACTACCTTGTAAGCATAAGCTATGCTTTTATACGCATAAACACACACACATTCTAAAGTAGCGAATTTATGCAATTCAGTGAGAATCTTGCTGCTGAACACAATGGATGTGTTCCCGCGCTGTAGTGATTAGATATCTAGATAACTGTTTTCTAATGTATTTTGTTCCTATAACTCCGTGGCCCATTCGAAAATTGCGCTATGGTCAGTGGCATATAGAGATTGAGCCAGGAGGGAAACTTAGCTGAAAGGGGCCCACTGGCCATCGTAGAGGGTCCACTAGCCAACACTCAGAAAAAAGTTGAGAAATGATAGCGAATCCGGATGTGGATTTTTGTGGATGTCTATACCAAAACCCGAAATCATTCGGAAAAACGCAAAAAGCAACAACCTGCTGAAAACCAAAAGAATACTAAATATCAAAATGTAAGGTAAGTAGGGGCCTGGTTTTTACATTTAGCTTGCCAGGAGGGCGGTTCGCACCCTTGCCCTCCGACAGTTATGCCACTGGCTATGGTCCACCAGTGAGCCATGGTCCACAGATTAAAAACACTGCCCCAGATAATTTTAAAAACAAACATTCAAAAAAACAAACTTACTTGGCAAATTCAACCGCAAGAGCAGATTCAGCAATATCGACCATTTCAGTGGACAAGCATTCCGACTCGCTCCAATCAACACTGCCGCCAGCATAATCGCCTGTTACCGAAAACAACAACTTTCCCATCCTCTCCTGAGCTAAGGCATAACTACCGGCGGTAATGTACAGCGCGATATCTCTCCTCATTTTAATCCGGTCTTCTTTTTTGCTGGCGTCTTTCTGACCAGTATACAGCATGGACAAAATGGCCCTTTGGAATTCTTCTGCAGACGCCTCCTTCCCGTAATAAGCACGGAAGAGGCCATCAGGAGTGAAAGGCACGATGTTGCGAGGATTCAGTGGAGCTTCGTTGTTGCGGGTGTGGTCGGCGAAGTAGGACACCGATACAGTGACTGCAACGTCACTAAGCATGGTTTTAAACGGCTTGCAATCATCAACATCTTTCGCTGTAGCATCGCCAGTCACTTTTGTTGTTAAACTCACAAACAACAGCAACACTCCTACTCGATCCATAGCAACAAGCAGCTCTAGAACATCTGTTTGGAAGAATAAAAAACATTACACCAAATACGAAGTGATGGCGCTTTGAAGTCTTCATAAACCCTCCTTTTTTAGCTTTTTTAATTTGATTTGGATGATGGCATTTGGCTGCAGGCCGAAGCATGAAATTTGCTTCTTGCCGGGGGAGTGAGGTCAAAGTTCTTGCCCAAGAAGTGCTAGGATGATTCACTCAAGTCCGTGCATCAATCAACCAACCTTTCAACTTAGAGACGAACACTCTGCCGCTGACCTACCCTGTCCTTGCCCCGCAAAAAAACTTCCTTCGGCTCAGCGGTAAGAACCGGTTTGAACAGAGTAATTGCATTGCTGCTTCACGAACCACTTCTTTGTGACCACCTCCAACTGCGCATTTTGATGCAAAAATACTGCACGTTCCTTTTGCATTTCATAAAAACACACAACAAGACGTTTGACGATTTGGTCGTCCACAACCATGGACGTCATCAGGGCGAGGATGTACGCGCTTCTCAGAACTTTTAAATTTGGTCTATGTTATCTGTTTTCAATCTTTTATTATTCGCGGTCCTTCTAGCGAGAACCTCAACACCTGTGTTCCCTTTCCTGAAATAAAAACGTAGATTTCCCCCGAACAGGTGATTGCTCTTCATACCTACTCGGTGAAAGCCTCGTGGCCGCTAGTTGAAAAACTACGATCTACAGCATGATCATAAACGTATGTGCGTACATCTATTCCGCTCATTGGCTTTCTGCAAGGCAATCCCGTGATCGAAGCTGAATGCGAATAATTTTGCCGGCTTTTGGCCGCGACATGACAGCAGTGACTGAAAACGTGTTAGGCGTCAGACAAAAGATCACACCCTGTTTTCAAGCCGACTCGACATCTACAGCCATGAGCAATCAACGATGCAGTACTTCAGCGGTTTTGACGTATGATGGAAATCACTTTACAGTGAGTGAGACCTGTCACGAGCTTAGGTCCCGAAAAGGGGTTTTTGAGTTGTGTGGGAGGGGGATCGAAAGCCAAATTAATTCTTGTCAAAAGATGATCTTCGTAACTATGGAATACCTTTTTATTTTACTGTAAAACAGGACGTAAATACGAGTCTGCAGCGATTTCGGTGAGAAGGAAGCTTGGATGCATTAAGACGGACATGGTTGACCTAACATGGATGGTACGTGGGAATCACTGCTGCAAGGATCACCATCGAGAAAGAATCCAAAGCTCTAAGACAGCTATGTCCAACCCAAATAGCTTACTGATCCAAAATACATGTATATGTCAATGTCTTACCTAGGGCCGAACATTGAATGACATACTAAATGAGGGCCTCACACTGAACGGCTTACTTTGATCTTAGCAAACTAAATTTAGCTTAAGATAATGTACCGAAAGCCTTTGGATCCTAACTGCAAAGGCAACAGACGTGATACAGTGGCACTGAAGGCCACCTGCATTAACAATGTCAAATTAAAGATTCGATTGGGACCCATGCGGCCACAAAATCTTCGACTGGGATGCATGCGGCCCGCGGGACTCGGGTTGGACATAGTTGCTCTAAGGATAAATGTCAGAAGTGAACCACATCTGGTTAGAAGCTCCTTTAAGTGAGGGAGCTAGGGCGTTCGTCAAATGTCGCCTGAACCAGGGGTGGATCCAGCCAGTAAGTTTAGGGGGACGATTTCAGTAATATCTGGAAGTCAAGTTTCATAACGGATTCGCTACTGTAAGAGAGATGAAGTTTACTACACACCACTGCAGTGACAAAACAATGGACGGCAAAATGGCCTTGTATTGCGAATACCGTTTTCAGAGTTGTCCAAAATCATGGTGAAAAAATTACTTTCGTAGGTTTTAGGGGGGCGATCCCCTCAATCGCCTCCCTGGATGCGCCCTGACCTAAAAACACTCACCACAGCAGAACAGGTTAACGGCATAGGCGTAGCCAGGTGGGGGCCAGGTGGCCATGTCCACCCCCAAAGTTTTAGAATATCTATGGTCATTTTGTGCTCTCAGAGGCGGTATCCCAAACAAAATACTGTTGCTAGCCTAAAATAAAAAAATTCCCCCAAAAAATTTGGTCTGGCTACGCCACAGGTTAACAGTTCGATTTCCAACTTCGATCAACATCTTCAAGGAGGCGGCAGCTTGACTGCTATAGGTGGAATTTTCCAGAAATAGAATTGCGTAGTAACTTTTCATTTCTTAGCAACAAAAGAGTTTGTATGATTCTAGCTGCGGCGATTATATCTATACGCCGAAGCGTGCCCAGCAAACACAGTAAGAAAATATAACATCTTAACTTTCTAACGTACCACTCACACGAATATTATCAAGATTAGTCACTTCGAAAAGTACGCCATGAATCGGAAGAAACATACCCTGCAGATCGCAGTACAAACAAAGGTAACAAACACTATTTAATGGCAAATGCTCAGCACTACTGCGAAATAACTTTACAATTTCTTGCCCAAACCTTTCCCTACTGTTTCCCACTATCTGCACTCAGACACCATCAACATCAATCTATTTGACTACATATTTCGGTTGTTTTAAGACCACCCAACATTTTCAGGTTCAATGTATACTTTATACCAAGGGTGGCCCAACTACGACACCCGTACCGCTTGCGGCTCTTTGAGCTTTCCGAAAAATGATATATTTGTTTTTTATTTTTTATTTCTATTGAAAAGTGTAAAAATATTGTAGTGTGCCATACAGTATTACTTTTGCAAGTCGTTCCAAAAAGAATTATGATGTTACAGAAACGTAGATTGCATATAAATTCGTGTTTTTAGATTTTTTGTTGCAGTTCTTTGTAACTTGGGTTTTACAGTATGCGGCTCATACACAGAGCAGGTTTGGCAGGTTTGGCCACCCCTACATTATACGAATGCTCGTGTTGCAGAAGAAGAGCATGTACCTTGCTCAGGTAAAGTGGTATGTCACTGCGTGGTTAGGTCAGGTAAGCGAACTGACCCAATTAAGCGCGCGGTGAGTGCGTGCTTTATCTGAGCTTTGAAAATGAATTGAGCTTGTTAGAGCCTTCCTGCCTGCTTACCAATTGCTTACAGAGGACTTTGCTCGGATGGCAGAAAAAAGCGTGGAAGACCACAACCGTGGAAAACCACTTTATGTCAACTTTGAGTTTGATTAATGTGCAGCGTGCCATTAGTATGATTCCTTGCAGAAGACAGCAGGTAAAATAAACTTTCTGCGACTTGTTTTTCACCACCAGAAACTTTTACTCTTTCTCCAGCAGCAATAACCGAGAAAACATTTTCGCTGCCTTTCGGTTCAGAGTGATCTGGTTCAGTGGTTCACACCCAATGGTCCGCTAAGAGATTTTTAGGGGACTGTAGGAACCTTTGAATTTGGAGTTTATGTTTGCATCGTATATCATTTTTGTTGTGCCGTATATCCTTACCCAACCTTCCCTAGCCACACATTGTATCTGATGCACTAGTTTGGCGGAAACTGACGTACAATCTTTCACTACCTTCTTTGTTACGTCAACATTTTATATGGATTTGTTGTTTGTACCAAGCTGCAGTTCCAGGCTGCACTTGGATTTAATCTAAGAGCTAGTAGCACAAGCTTCTTTCATCCTAATTAAGTTTTTCAGTTTCAACCTTATTGTCGGTTTGGTTAATGCAGGCCAGGCCCGTAGCCAGGTTTTAGGGTTTTGGGGGGAAAATAAATTTTTAGGTGGGCAATATTTTTGTTCTTATTACATGTTTAAAACACTTTTGTCTGGAGACAACAAAATTTGGAGGGCACAAAAAAATTGGGGGAAACTGCCCCCGAATGCCTCTCCGTGGCTACGGGCTTAAATTGCAGGCTAAAACGTCGTCAGTCAAACTAAACATGCTATTCATTGCAGTTGTGTTAAGATTTTTTTTCTTGTCGTTGAGTGCAGCTTTTACTTAAAGCAGAGCTAGTTATCTCGATTTGGATTTCGCCTTCAGTGCCAGACAATAATAACGAAAAAAACAGTGTAGTTTGCTGTACACATGGAGGTGGTTCATTGTACGTAAGATAGTTAAACATGTGCAATTTACGGCGTGATGCTGTGCTCTATGACCATCTAATGCAGTGCACATTGCAACATATCTGACAAATGAAATTTCTGAATAATCTAAAAACCGCTGAAAAACAATGGGTCTGCAATTATTTTGTTGGCACTTGAAAGGGTCCGTCATAACAAAAAGGTTATGACCTACTGGACAAGTTGTTGTCAACCATTTCTATACTCAACTGCTGCGTAGAGATCTATCAACCTTGTATATCGCACGAACATTTGGCTGGCATCAGATCTCACTCTGTTTCACACTCACAACAAATTAATTAATTAATCCCCTGGCTAGGGGATCAATTAATCAATCATAGATTTTTTGGCCATAACTTGCCAGCGCTACGGCCAATCACGGGCTCTACAGATGCGGAATTTCGCCTAGTTTATATTAAAAGAAAAAACGGTCAAATTGCCACATGAACTTCTTTCTCAGACCCAGATTATGTTATCCAAAAATCTCCAAACCTTCCTCAGTCATGACGTCACACCAAAAAAGTTCAAACCCAGAAGTGAGCGATTTTTAAAAATCAAACCCAGGAGAGTTGCAGCTTCTTGAGATGGTTTTAACAGCTCTCTTACTGTGTCAGTTGGAAAGTTACGACTAGACAAAGTCCTAGCCACCATAGTGGCTTTGTGGTCCCTGAAGGATAAAGGGTAATTGTGATAATCGGTCACGTGCTTTCCCAAAATAATTTGGATGCAACCATGAAAAGCTATCTTAGAGTTACAATTAACAAAAAAACATATTTTAGGGCCTCCGGAGCAGAGGAAGAGTAAGCGGAAAGCAAAAATTGAACGCGAGGATGTAATTAGCAGAAGGGCTAAGGTGTGCGGGTTATTTTCCAGTGATGCGTGATGCTACGTTTTCAAACGTTGTTTTGTTTGTTTTGATCCATGACTCTTTCAGGCTCAAAACTGTTGCCCATTAAGTATTGACCGAAGAAATTCTGAGACAATTCCACACACGTTGTACAGATGCTTCTGTGAAAGGTTAGAGCAATGCGTCTCTGTTATTCTTTTCGTTTTTCCCTACGAAGAGAAGCGCTATCCGCGGTAAGTGTTGCAATTAGGCTTTACGCCTCGCGAGCCACATAAGCATCCAGCAGTCTTCGTTTTCGTTAACCTTAAATTTGAACCTTGGACGATGCACGGTTCATCTTCAACAAAAAATAAGTTGGAATGAGTTGACGCGCACTTCGCATTCCAATATTGGAAAAAACATGTTTTTGTTGAACGATATTAGCACTGCTTGCAGACTACGACCATGCAGCTAAAGCAGCATCTAAAATATTCAGTGTTATCATCAGAGATATTTTCGACAAACTACGTTGAAATTCGAACTGTTATTGAGGGGTTACATATTACAATAATTTACAATACAAAAGTCACATCCCACAAGTTTAAACGCGATACTCATATTTCATAAAGGGCTTAAACGCCATGCATATACTGTAGTACATAAAACAAATTTTTGTGCAACACCAGCGCGCAAGCTTCCACAAAAAATTGAAGTAGCCTCTTTGTAGTAAGCATCAAAACAGAGTTACGAAAGCTTTTTTCGACCTCACCAGCATCAATGTGGTAAAGAAACAGCGTCTCTTGAAATTTCTTAATTTAGCCATCCACTTCTGAATGCAACGTTACATTTGAGAGCTTGTTCAGGAGCAGGTGAACATAACCCATAGCTTTGATATGGGAATGGTCGCATTGCTTGACTGCGAACGTTCTGACGCACTGAACCGAACCAATTAGAATGTGCGCTGAAAGACGAAACTGCGAGCTTTCAGCTTATGGCATTTCCTGCAGTTATGCTTTGGTGCATCTACATAAACCTTTCCGTGCAAAACGATTTTCGCCTTCATTATTCGCTGGTAAATCGAGAATCGAATTCGTGCTAAGTAAAACAAACTCTTATATTTGTGCTGGGGCACTTCGACTCGATAACCGCAAGGTTTTTCGGTGTCCCGGCTGCAAGGTTTCACTAGTTTTTTTTGTTTTATGAAAAAGTACTACTCTAGATCGTTAAAATGCTTATTTCTAATCACGTCGCCGATAGCTTCGTCTCGTGTGTGTTGGGGCGTGTATAATTGCCTCGAGTATGATAAATTCGCAAGTGTCTTACTTTGTTTTTTATGTGCGCCAGCCATGTCTTGTGGGCCTTGCGGCCGAAATCAATAAAACTGTCAAACTGTCAACTTATAATTGTAATAACCTATCAAAGCTTTACTGAGCGAACACTTTGCTTCCAATTCCACAATATTTGGTCATATCGGTATGCAAGAACTTGGGCTTAGAAACTGCGTCCACAAGCCCATTACAACAAAAGATTTTTTTATCTGTTCAAACAAGGCAAAAGTTTCCCTTTACTTCAACAGCTGGTGTCTTGCGAAAAAATAAATTGGTAAAAATATCGGTAAATATGTTAGGAAATTTCAGCAGGCCCGTAACCATGGCGTCGCAGGGGGGACGAAGCCCCCCCTAGAAAAATTTTCGCCCCCTCTGAAAAAATGTGTTGGACATAGTTTAAAACTATTGGACATAGTTAAAAAAATTTGGGCACCTCTCAGAAAACTTTTTGCCCCCCCTGGTGTTCCAAGCTGGTTACGGGCCTGAATTTCAGTGATAAGTAACACTTAAATTTTTGGACGTGGTTCTTTCTCAACGATGTGTTTGAAGTAAAAACAATAACTACAGNGTATGTCCGTTGAACACCGGTTTCAGACCGAACGGAAACACAAGTTCTGTCTGAAACCGGTGTCCACAAAAATACATTAAAGTGAAACGCTCATATGGCAGTTGGACAGACTGCCATTTTCACGACGGAAAAGCACAGTTGTTTTCATCGAGCACAGCGTAGCTTTTGTAAATTTCGCTTTGCATAAAAGCTTTGCACAAGCATGCAGCATAAAATTGGGATAGACTTAACAGTTCCACTAACACTAAAAAAGCCTTCAAAAACCATACATGTTTTATTTTGAGACGTCTTGGATTATTATCCATCTTCAGTCAAAAAATGAAGCAACACCAGGCAATGTCAGCAGTTCAAAAGCACAAGATTCTGTGACGCAAGAAAAGTCAGTGCGCAAGTAGTTTTGCAATTTTCTTCTTACTTTCAAACTATTCCGAGCAACTCAAAATTTGTGGCAACAACGAGTTCCGCTCTCCCTTGAATTCGGCTGAGGCTAACAATCGCGTTCATCACCGGCTTGTCCCGAAAGAAGTTTAAGTTTCTGGAGTTAAACTGAAGTTTCAACTTTCTGCGGCACGGTCCGGAAAACTGCCTATTGTAGTTTACAGTATCAGCCGCATCGCTGCTTAGGGTGTGGGTCATCACGCCTATTGGTTTACAAAACGATAATTTCGCTGGCCTTTTGTTTTGAGAAATTGTTGCTTCTGAGGGTAGCCTGCGGAGGAAAAAGTAAAACTGACTTTCAAAGAAAATCTGTGAAGCATCATTCCATGTGCGGAAGTACAGATTTGAAACGATGGATGAAAAAACACCGCAGACATCTCAATACCACGCAAACGTACCGTCACAATATGATTGGGGCGTGTAAGTATCGATATGCTCGAGGCTATCTGCCAACAATGAGTAGAGGTCAGAGAGTGACCCTTCTGGACGCTCGCACTACACGCTTGTTGACACTGTTCAGCTTCAGCTCGTGAATACAACATATGTTGTGTAAGGGTGAAAACAAACATGAAAGAATAAATGAATAAAAATCGCGTTGTTTATATTGGATTTGATTTGCAATCGCAGTTTCTACAGTTACCTGTGAAGGTTGACCATTTAGATTTTAGACTATTTAATTACATAATCACCTCTGCGACTTGGGAGGTGCCAATCTAATGAACTGCACCAACATAGTAACGACGCTGACGCAACAAGTACAGATGCAGAAACCCCAGGGAATCAACACGACGTATCTTATACTTGAAAAATAAGTTGGGGCAGAAACGAAAACTTTTTTTCAGTCAGGTCCGATTGACAGGAAAGACGTTTGTTCACTTGTTGGCCAGTTCCAACTAGCACACGATTTGATTCATAACTCAAACTACTGTTCCACTCTAAAGGCCATGTTTCCAAAAATACACTTAAGTGTGTCACAACCAAAGCGAAAAGAAGTCTGTGAATATGAAATGGGAAATGAATCAGATCATCTGCGGCAAGTGAAATAATTTATACAATAAGTTCCTCCAGCCTGATGTTGTGCGCCGGAGTGACCCTCGGGTATCGAAAACACTGTCCAACGCAGTATTTCTGCCTTCATGATGCTGTATTTCGTCAACGCAGCAAAAAGTTAACAAGTGAAAGTCATGGCTGAGGTCAGCCAGTCGCTTTGGCCAAGCTGAGTTACTATGGTGAACAAATCTTGTCGAGCACCTTTCGTTTGAGTGAATGGGTCAACGGAATGTTTGCATTTGTATATGCGCCGTTTACGAAGTTATGCGCTGACCACACAAACTGTAGCCTAGCGTCGAATCATTTCACTTAACTGTTCACGTGCTTTCAACCGTTTTTCAACAACCGAAATAATCGACTCATTTGCTGGTGCAACAATTGCCCTGATTTTAAATGGCTGTCTATTATCATCAATAAAACCAATCAACTTGGAAGCTTTTTAGGAGAAAACAAGGTCGTTGGCAGATGAAAACGTTACAAGTCGGTATGAAAATCAGAAACTGCGCTCCGTTAGCTTGTCACCAAATTTCATTTGAAGTAAGGCCCCCGGACCTAACAGCAGGCTTTTTCCCTGCTCCATGCGCAAACCCGCTCTACATAGAACAAGTAATTTCTTTCCAAGCTTATTCGTTAAGCAGCTCTCAGCTGCCACGACCAAAACTAGTATTGTTTCGTCCTGCCCTTACAACTGCTATGTGCGCTACCTCCGATAACGCCCCTTACACTTGCAGCGACCCTTATGACAGACAGCTGCCAAGAACATACTGGTGTCTGTTCAAACCCATCCATCTAGTTGAAATATGGTAGCACAGAAAGCCAGAGGCTCAAACCAAAAAAGATAATCGGGGCTAGCATGATTTACAGCCTCACGACATGCGCAAGCTATCTTAAAGATTCAGCAAAATTTCCGCCTAAATACCAGACTGACACAGCCATACTAAAGCGAAGAAACCTTACTCATTGCCGACAGTCTAACAATCGAAGCGAATGAAGTGTCAGCCAATGGCTGCAAAGCCTCAGCGGCGGCGATATTGTGGTTCACACGCGGGGAAGCGTTTATAAACGCACGCGTTTACTGCAGGGACGCAATATCCACGAGCCAAACAAATCGGGAGCAAGCATTTGGTTGCAGCTGCAGGTAGCATCACAAGTGCGATGCAAGTTAATCTCGCAATGTGATGCGCATGCAGCATGGTGGTGAGAAGACATTTCTGCCTTTTTGTAGGTTTGACAAAACCAAAATCAAGCCTGGACTTGCAATCTCACTTCCCCAAGAACGACATAATTACTGAGTTGCTAAGATGCTTTTATTGGGCCAGAGCCGGTCTGAGCGACAGAGAACAAGAACAGATGTTATTACTACCGAAATGTGCATCTATTCTTTTTTTGTATAATTGTGTGATATCAAGAGGAAATNGCGAAAACCCACATTTGCAATTTCCTTGGGTATGGTTACACCGTAGTCGTAATCAAGGCCATGGCCGGTGGGAAGCCAGTGATGGTGATCTGCTGGTCATCCAGGCCCGTGGCCATGGGGGTCATTTGGGGGCAGTGCTCCCCAAATATTTTTTATGCCCCCCAAATTTTGTTGTGCCCAGAAAGATTTGTTTTAAACATATAATAAAAACAAAAATCTTGCATCCCTAAAAATGTATTTTCCCCCAAACCTTCAAACCTGGCTACGGGTACGGGCGTGTGGTCACCCTATTCGTACGTGTTGATGATCTATGTCAGGGGTGGGCAAACTTGTTCAATGGCAGAGCCATTTGCAGAGAACCAAAAGCACCAGCGAGCCGCAAAACCAGTTTGTAGTGTCAATACGGTAAAGAATGCAAGTTTTACATGAAATGATCTTACAGTAATCGAAACACAACAAATGCATTATTTATTAAATATTAGGTTCTCATTTGATTTGCTAGTCTCCGAAGATCTGGACAATGCATCGTTAAAGCTGTGCGAATTAATTATCCCAAGTGTCCATTTTTAGGGTTGCATGATGGTTTGATTTTACGAACTTCATTACAGAGAATAAAAATTCACAGCAATATGTCGTACTAAAAACAGAAATGAATCGTACCCTGGTCTTTTAAATTCTGGTTATTTACTTTCTGGAACCTGTCGCCAGAAATCAACTCTAGAGTTGCATTGACTAAAATTTTTTGAGCTAGATCTTCTTGCATTTCGGTCCGTTTCATTTCTAAGGCACATAAGAAAGATTGTGACAAACGCTTGGCGAACTGGACATCCATCATCTACTGCAAATGCTGAATGGATTTATAAGTAATGCAAAGCATGGTTTTAACTCCTGCAAATGGTCAAATATGGCTTGGAACTTCGCCAGTAGTCATGCAATATATTTTCGTATTCTTCCACTTTGCAGTCTGCAATTGTCTTTTCGCGAAAAGCATTCGTTCTCATTCTGACTTTGGGAAAATGACAGAATACTTTCGACAATATGTCTCTGAAAAACTATAATTCTGTTCTGGAAACTTGAGCTAATGGTTCACTGTCTTTGTCATCAAATCGCGTAGGCTCCCTGGTAATTAACCTTACGAACTTGTGTAAAAACATTAAAAAATGAAACAAACCTTAAATATGAGTTAACAACTCTCTATCAATTTGAGATATTTCTATTCAGCTAGAAGAACCACACAAAATATGCCGGCGAACCGCAGTTTGCCCACCATTAATCTATGTTCAGTCTTTCGCTAAATGTTCCCTGCTATAGTAACAATAGAGTGACGACGCACTTTGTGATGATGAGACAGAAAAGGTTTGTGGTTACGCTTTACCATTTGAAAATTTCACCTTTATTGTTTGCAATATGTTTTGTCACATAAGCACGGCCGGCCCTAGCAGATGCGGGGCCCAATGCAAGACCTGGGCGCGGGGCCCCTCTGAGCAGTGATTTTATGACGTCGTATGGTAAGTCAACCGTGTTACGAACGTGAAAGAGCGCAGATATACAGTGCAGCACTATCACGAGAATTGAGCACGTTTGCTAACGTTCGAGAGGATATTTTCTAGTTCTGACGAGAGCGTTCTTTGTTAACAATGAAATTTATATGGCGTTTCTACTGAATTCTCAATCGCAAGGTGTATCTGGCAAAAATGAACAA
>JGI24021J15306_10001184_pt1 | contig 24483 bp, 18 predicted proteins | sample Ectturendosymbi1_FD_15306 | JGI IMG/M metagenome (IMG submission 15306) | reverse complement strand
GAAAAATTTCCATATCCATGCACCACTGATGCAAACATGGGTGTCGGAAGAATTTTTCCAGGGGGAGCCACTAAGGCATTTTTACAAAATTTTTCTAGGGGTGGGCCGAAACTGGTGAAATTTGATTTTTTCTCAGTAAGACTTTCAAAATCCAGGGGGGCCTTGCCCCCCCCCCTTCAGACGCCCATGTATGCACAGACAACTGACGAAGTTGGTGCCTTCTTCACGTTTCTGCTGTGCACTTGCGGGATGTTTTCGAGAACTTTAGTAGCTTTTAGCAAAGCCTTGCTGACTCGGAGTCGCAAAGCGTTTGATTGATTTCCGAGCGACCCGCCTCGGCCCAGAGTTGTCTTGCGACCCTGATCCTTTCGTACATGATTGGATTTAACAAAGTGTTTACTGTTGTATAACCCCTCGATGAACTTTTTCGATGAAGAAAATTAAATAGAAAGGAAATGTGCCCTGGATATCAGGAGCTGGCGAGACAACTCCAGGGTTTACCAAAGGTTATGGAAAACGACTCTAGAACCACGAAGGACTTAACTTTGCAACCTGATGATGCCATTGACGTATGGCCAAACACACTTTGCCGCAATAATTTTCTGCACGAGCTTACCAGCGCGAGCTGCTCTTGCATTTCGCTTTCACCAGAACAAACACAGCTGAAGTTCCTCGGCAAATTGTTTATTGAGTAAATCTACGGGTGTGAGAGAGTTCGAAAACACAGCAAGTTAGCCAGCCGTTGTTTCAATTCTGCATCAAGATGAAGAAGCCTAACGATGGCAATGCGCTATCTGATAAAAAATCGCCTTGACGCGAAGCGACAGGGGGGGGCGATTGATGGCCGCCTGAGCGGGGCTTATTATTTTTTGAAGTAAAGCGTGGACTGACCGTCCGCGCTTTCAGCTAAAATTTAAAAGTGGAACGCGCACGCACACACACAACACTCGAGCACCTACTATGTCATTACGGCGAGAAAGCGACAATTCGCTCTGGAAGGAAACGTGAGCTTTCCCGTGGGGCAAAAAGGCGCCGATCGCAATAATAAAAAATAACAGCACACTCACACGGCGACCCGGCTGCAGAGAATCCCATACGACTGAGCGGCAGCGCGCACACACAAGCGAGGCCCGCGGGCCGCACCGGCAACAGCTTGAAATTATAAATAACACGAGGTCGTGTGTCGACAACTCAGTCTTAGATTTTTTTTTCGTGGCGAAACAATTACTAGGGATGGATCGCGCCGCAGCGCAATGCCGATATACAAAGAAAAAGATGTTTGCTGCTTGTTTACGACAGATGACGACGCTTTTGTTCCTAACTGTCATTCGGCGGAACGTCGCGGCATCGGTATTGTGTGTGACGTACCGTTGATGACGGGCAGCGCGCAGCCGTCGTGTTGCGACGTTAATAATACGTCTCTTTCTCCGTCCAACCTGCGACAAGTAACGCAGAAGTTAGCAACTGCTTTAAGTTTGTTTGATTCAGTTATCTCGTACTCCATTTTAAGAGAGCAACATTTTGATCAACTGGCGAACTCTGGGATATGCAAAATTACCAAAACAAACGGTAAGAAACGCTTCAACGCAAATGTGTGGGCTTCCAACGAGTCTGCGTTAAATATGGTTGAATACAACTCGAAATGATTGAAACCCTCCAAGGCGTAAAGTCAATCCATGAGCATGCAGCGAACAACAGCTTATGATGACTTGCTATGAAGCATATCACGTTAAATCTCTGGCGACAAGGACTACAAAGCTACGTGAACATCGTCGGTCACAGGACACAGCATCACAGCACAATTTCGACAACTCCCGTGTCCGTGTCAAATCATATTCTACACAGTGCAGTCGAAATACTGCAGCCGCGACGTCCGTGGACGTTTCCCGCAGTGCGTGCAGTCCGAGCGCTTTTCTCTCAGGCAAACCCGAACTCCTGTCTCGCACTAAACCACTGGTTCTTCAACCACATCCTTAGAAATGTAAACACGACCGGCAGTAAACACACGCGCAATCAGCGAACAAGCGCAGCAGTGCATACATAGTCGCGCACGCAGGTAACCGGCACGAAGGGCGCTGCCCCACACACAACTCACCCCCAGGATAGCGACGGATCAGCCACTTGCGCAGTTCGTCGTAGATCCAGATGATGAGGGAGAAGGGCATGGGCACGAGCCACCACTGCCATTCGAGCGGGTACATTCGCAGGGCGAAGTCCATTCCCGGACAATAGGAGAGGAAGGTGGCGAGAGCGGTTTCCTCGAACAGGCCAGCGATCAGGACCTTGTTTCTGCGACAAGCAGCGCATTCGCGGTCAGCGGACACGCACAGCTACGCGAAGCCAAAAAAACTGGTAATTTTCCGTTTGGGAAGACGTGCATCATATCAACAGCTTGGCCGGCGTTTTCACAGAAAAAGCGCAGCTGCATTCCAACTTGCGCGGGTACCTCATTCCCTGCTGGAAGATGGAGAGCCTTCTCGTTTTGCTGATGAGCACGTCGGCCCACTGCACGATCACGATGGATGTGAAGAATGCGGTGTGGCAAGTGAACTCCACGACTTTGCGTTGTCCGTATGACTGAAAAGACAGCAATAGTAGCAATGAGAACAGCTTGAAAATATGTAGATCAATACCGTGATTCAATGGGTAACCACACGAGTGTGGCGCAAATCCACGTTTTTCGAAGCGGTCCGAACGTCAGGACATAAGCATGACGCCTAAAATGATGCTTCTTTTATTGGAAAAATTCTAAGAACATTAATAAGCAGGACATGGTTATCTCAACGTAACTTATTTACACTCTTCTGCTCAACGGCGATCACTTGTAATGAGCTTAGTCCGAAAAACGAACGTCCACAATTGTTTATACATAAAACAAACAAACACAGAAACAAATCTTTCGGATCGACCACGTGTTTTACTTTTGAGGACTTTGCGTGTGAAGAATTTGACGTCGCTTATTTTTCAACAGCCATAAATTCATTATTCTTGTCCAACTTTCGTTAAAAAATTGGTTTTGCACAAATGACCTTGTAACAAAATTGGCCATGGGTTTTAACGCAACCACCAGGCTTGCCTGCACAGCAAAACCCCAAAAACGACGAAGAAAGCAGCAAGTGTTTCTACTGCAGGTTTGAGTATAGTATAACTTTCATACTAAAGGTATAAAACCTGACGTTTGCGAAAGCACGAAACCAATTGTTCTGCGTTTTACACATAACCTGCCTTCTCAAGTAGAGGGTTTAACAAAATTGTTTACGTCTTCAGTCATTGTTAAGGTTCATGTCATTTCATGACGCTAAACAAAAAGTCAGGCGAGAATGAGCAAGCAATTCAATCAATTTATGACGATGCTTGCGTCTATTTATCAGTCACTGGAACATCTGCTCTGCCAGTTTACTGCATCATACCCGAGTCAAACGAATCAGTGCCGCATGAACTTCACTACAAACAAATCCAAGTCTGTATACATGTTACGATTTACTGCTAATACTAGTGTTTATGGAAACAATCTTTCACTTGAGTTAAATTCACCAGTATTCCAGCGGAGGACAGGTTTGAACGGTTGAACTTGTAAATACTATTAACCTTAGTCTGACTCCGAATTAAAACAAATTTTTAGAAACATTTTATGTAGAAAGCGTTAATTTAACAGAGGTTTGTGGCTGAAGGCCTATCTGGGACTGGTCTTTGTGCAATAAAGAAAGACGGTAGCAACCAAGTTTTACGGGTGGCTTCTTTCAGAAAAGACCTATAGCAAAGGTGGGTCTGTAGAATAGACACAAAATTGAAAGATGTGCGGCTGAAAAGTTTTGTTCTACCGTGGTCTTACGACACAAGGATGATCACAGCAGTGTTTTCTGTGAGGCTTGACAGTCTTACAAAGTCGTACAGCAGTGCTCCATAATCGGGGTGCGTGAGCCCATCCCATGGGGGTTCGTGACGCGTTCTCTTAAGTCAGAAATATAGTACGTTTGTTGAATAAATACGTCGTATAAAGCATAATCGAATATAGGTCTTTAGCATGGAAGTGCTTGGTCACATAATTCTTTTAGAGCAATGTATTAGTGTATGTGACATCACAATGCCTTTGCGATCGTAAGGCATTCGGTTGATAAAAAATCGTGGTACAGGCATTGGCTTACTCTAACATGGTGGCTTGGTGAGAGGGTTTCACGAGCTTTTTAGTGAATTAACTCCCAGTGTATGCTACTTTGAGTTGATCTCTTTCTTTAGTTTCTCCAGGTCCTGGGATACCTGGAGAAGGCATTTCATTTAACTGCACTCGTGGTTGACGAAACTCACGTGCAGTTTCGGATTACGTATTATAAACGTAATCGTTTTAATCGGAAAAACTGGAAAACCAAACCTTTCTGCTCAAGTTCAGATGCGTTTTAAAAATTAATGGATGCGCCTGTTCATCTGTTGGTGCCCATTACAATATGATATTAGGAATTCGAACTTTTACAATCAACTGTGATACACAGGCAGCGTAGCATAACATGCTTCGGGATCTCGAAAAGTTGGAGTTCGTGGAGACAATGATAACCACAAGGGGTTCGTGGGGGATAACTTTCGGGATCCTGTCGTACAGTCAATTGTTCTTGCCGTATCAAATGCATGAGATAACAGTGGCAGAGTGATAGGTGGTGCGCCTGGCAAACAATAGCGAGTTGTCAAACTGTTTCTTCTTTGTAATCTTTGAAGGTTTGCCATTTTATGCCATCTGCACTTTGCAAACCTTGTGCTTTAAACAAGCATCACTATGACTTGACAGCTAAAAGAATTATGGTTTTATATAGTAGTACACTGAGAGCAGGTGAGCTATTGGAAAACATGTTCCACTTTGAAATGGAAAAAGATGACAGAACACCGATTTCTGATCACACAGCAATCCACCACCAAGACCTTTTGCACAAACAGACGCTGTGATATGAAGTTATCGGAGTAACAAGACGTGCGCCCAATTCGGTGCTAACACGTTGGTGGTCTGGCTACACACTAAAAGCTCCTCGAAGGTTGAGTTCCTGCACGCGCAGAGCAATGCATGTACGGAGCGAAATGCTTGCAAGAAAATAAGAACAAACCCATTCTTGGCCGTAAGAGTCTTCGACATTGTCGTTCGACCTGTCATCCCACGGCACACGGAGACCCAGCAGCTTGGTGGGGTAGAAGCCGTTCATCATCAAGATCACGAAGTAGTTGACGAAACCGGCCAAAGCCTGGATCATACCTGCGAGGTAACGATTTCAAATAGCCCAGGTCAGAAAAGAAAAACGCGACAGCAAATGTCAACAGCGCTGCAGAAGCACTCGCCAGTGAGATGCCTCACTAAAACAATCTATGTAACTCTTACTCTGTTAAATGATGCAAAGCCCATAGCAACATTAGCGTTTTGCACAGTCGCTATTCGATGGTCCAACAAAAACATCTGAAGCGTTTTGAAAGCGCAAATAGCCAGAACAGAACTGTGCATTAGCTGATAAATCAATAAGGATTACAAATGCACAAGCGCCGTACATAATCGGAGCGTCTGGGGCGGGCCTCGATCCGCAAAGAGAATCTCCTCAATGCAAAATCAGTGCAGGAACCGGCAGTGCGTTCGAAATAGTATTTGACACGAGTCAGCGCATGCTGCAGTCCGCTTACGTCCAGACCAGTTCAATCGCACATCATCAGGCAAAGTGCACGACTGATCGATTAACCCGCGCGCAAATGAATCAGAGCGGCTCCTTGAGAAAGGTCGCAGCTGCGCCCCGCGGCCGCATGCGGAATGGCTCGCGGCGCTCTTGAGGACGCGTTTGCACGGAGAAAAAGCGGCGCAACGCGCCTCAACGAAAACGTACCGATTTGGCCGTAAGCCAGGGAGATGAGACGCTCGTTGACCAGACGGTCGCGAATCGGGTCACGTGGTTGACGTTTCATGATGTCACTCTCAGCTTGCTCGTACGCGAGGGAAATGGCTGGAAGCTGAAGTTCAAATTGCGGCAGTTGAGAAAGGTTTGTGTGCACAGCCTATTGCTAGTTCAACACGCACCTTCGCACACGGGCAACAGCTGNAATTTACACGTCGCGCAGNCAACAGCGGCTTAACAAAAACGGAAACTCAAGCATTGCATTTCCTATAAAAAGCGCAGACTATAAGATATCCTATCCGATATGCACTTCTAGACACCAACCACTTAGGGTTTTAGTCATTTTAATAACGGAACGGAGGCAATCCCCACTGCGATAGTAACCCGTCCCGCTGCAAAATGAAACAGACCAGGGGTCCCGACGCATTCCGGACCTTGTACGCGCCACCACTACCGGCATATCAACGCTTGCTGTTAAATTTCTGCAATGAGTATCGATGCTGCAATCCAACAATGGCTGCAGTGCCAGCTTGATCGCGACTTCGCTGCTTACGAGACCGCGACCTCTAAGAAAATATAAACACGCTCGCTTGTAAACTAACGAGTAAGTTTCTAAGCACTGCAACATACGTGGAGATCGACGAACGCAGTAGCCGCTTGTTGCCCCGCAGGCAGCTTTTCATCTAATGTTAGCAACTCACCAAGTCAGTACCCAGATCGATGCACAGGATAGTGACTGTGCCAAGAGGCAGCGGCACGTTGGCCATGATGAACACCAGGAAAGGGCTGATTTCGGGAATGTTTGAGGTCAGAGTGTAGGCGATGGATTTCTTCAAGTTGTCAAAGATGAGGCGACCTGTGAGTGTGGACATGCAGTTTTTTTTACGGTCAAGCGGTGAAAAAGGAATTTGCAGACGTCGATCAGTTACAAAGCAATGAACCAGTGCGGCGGCTGCACGAAAAAATCAGTAGAAATGTCACATCGGCTTTTGACATTTCCGCAGCACGAGAATTAATCGTGCGCAAAAATGCAGGAAAAGCCTTTTCCTAGAGCGGGCGCATCAAAACACGTCACTCAAATAACGAATGCGCAATGTTCAATAAAAGCTTTTTTTCCCGATAAGTCATAACATTTCTGCGATAAGCGCATACGGTCTGACATAATACCTATTGCCAGCTAACCACCGCCTCGCCTCACCTTCTTCGACCCCAGTAACGATTGAAGCGAAGTTGTCGTCCAGCAAGATCATGTCGGCGGCCTGCTTCGACACGTCGCTACCGGCGATACCCATAGCAACGCCGATGTCAGCTCGCTTCAAGGCGGGAGAATCGTTGACACCGTCACCAGTGACAGCGACGATGGCCCCCTGTGGAAAAAACGACGTTTATCGCACCCTGGAAATCGGTCAGCACGAATTTCCCGTTTCACAAACTTCTTAATCTGCGAAGTGTTCGTCCGGTCCACCTGAGACTGTCGCAGATGATCGACGCTTAGATGTGGTCAGAAAGAGGACGAGTGCCAAGTGGATGATGATCCAGTTCTCATGATCACTCACGTGCGCGAAGATTAACACGCAGTGAGGAACCGCAAACATGACGATCGCACTTCAAGTATCAGCACCGCTTGAACATGTAAATACACCGGTGCTTTCAAACGAACCTCAAGTAAGAATGTTTGTTGCCCGACAAGCCACAGCGCCCAGAGAAACTGCGTCTTGCGGTGTTTTTCCGATCACCCCAGTTGCTGTTCGCACGCCCAATTCTTAGCGTTGAGAAAAGCGATTTGAATAAAGGTGTTGCATAGAGCGTTGTGAGCTCGTGCCTGATGTTTGTAACAGGACAACATCCATGAAGAATATTACTAAACGGAATCAACAAGATTTGTAACCAAAAGCACAAATGTTTGCTGTGGCGAGTTCCAAACAAGTCGTTAAAAAATCATTAAGATATTTTACCCCAACTCAGATGATGAAAACCATCCACCAATACAACTAAGTACACCCGGTTGCGTTTCTATACTAATTGTAAGATGATACGAACAACAACCACCGATTGCAGCTCAAGATACGAAAAAAAAGACTGACAGACCTGACGCTGACAACTTTCGACAATGATCAGTTTCTGCTGTGGCGAGGTTCTGGCGAAAACAATCTCGGTGTGATTCTTGACGATACTGTCCAGATCCTCTTCGCTGATGTTACGCAACGACGACCCGTGCACGACAGCGGCCTTGGCTTGCCTGGAATGTTGAAATAGTTGTGCAAACTGTTTGCAATTGTGCCAAGGGCGCTCACATGGTTCAGTGCAAATATGAGTAATAATTGGATAGCTGGAGCCTTCCTACGGCACGCACAGGGGCGTTTATTTGAAATTGCATGCGGATAACAATTTAGGAATGGATGCATCATGGTAAGCGAAGGCATTCCAGAAAAAGCAAAGTGATCATGGTTAGGGACGACAGATTTACGGTCGCGTTGATTTAACGATAAGCAAACGCGAATCTTCGGCGGTTTGTAAACCGCGCTGGTCCGCAATCGCAGCTGCGGACGACTTGATATCGAACTGACGAAACCTCCCTCGGCTGATTGCGATCAGTTCCCAGCTGCTTATCGCAAAGTAGCGTTTTGAACGAGAGGTTGTCTTATGCGAACGGGGGAGAGTGTAACGAGTGTACACAGACAGCGAGGAACAAAAACATTAAGTACATGGGCGGCTGCAGAAAGTAGAAAATGCAGAAGTTAAAAACGACTTTCCTGTTGTATTTTTAATGCAGAAAAATGGCAATATCCAAGCACTAAGCACACAGGTCGGAAATTGCGAACGAGAAAGCACCTTGGGTCCACATCCTCGATAGAAATGTTGAGCCGAGCTGCAATGTCTTCCACCGTTTCGTTGCCTTCGGAAATTATACCAACACCCTTGGCAATCGCTTTCGCCGTGATTGGATGATCGCCCGTTACCATGATAACCTGCGTTTGGTCAAACATATGCCCACGTAATGATCGTTTGAAAAATATCGATGGGACAACTTACGTCTGACGTTGCAGACCACGATTACTGAGCGCGCAAGCAGTAAAGGGAACAGGAAGCAGGAGGTTTGCGTGATTCCGCCATTCACTCAAAAACAATGTTAATGAGCGGCATGGCTGAGAAGTGTTGCGTCGTAAAAACGTTCGTTATCGTTGCCATGTCGATGGTCACGCAAGATTTACGATAAAGCGATGTTGACAGGTGGGGGCGCGCCACGTTTGTAAATCATGTGTGTAAGGTTGTTACATACAAGAGGCCAAAGGTGCCCTTTTCCAATTTTGAGCTTTTTAACGACCACCCAGGATGAAGCATGGCCGGGTTCCCAGTAGCGAATCTGCAGCAGCATTGCTGTTTTTCAAAAGAAAACTCAGAATGCATGGAATCGTTGTAGACGCGTCATACCTTGATGCCGGCACTTCTGCACTTGCCGACAGCGTCAGGGACGGCTGCTCGAGGGGGGTCAATCATGGACATCAGCCCCACGAAGGTCAGGTTTTCAAGGGGGAAATTGACATCATCGGTGTTGAACTCGAATCCGGGTGGGAACTGTTCCGTGGGAAGATACTCGTGTGCGAAGCCTGCAACGAAAACGATAACTCGATTGGACTCGATCAAAGATATTTCGTCAGAATAAAAAGTGCCAAGGTCGCTGCGAGCTTTGACCTAAAACAGTCCACTCACTATTGCCGGGGGGTTTTATGAATTGTTGTCTTGAGCTCACAAGGAACAGCAAATAGCATCATAACATTTACCGAGTACTCGCTCGCCGAGTCCACCGAGCTCGAGGTACGCAGCCTCGAAGTCGTCTTTCCATTCCTGTGTCATTTCCTCGGCCTTTCCTTTGTTCAGGATTCTGTTGCAGCGATCCAGAATTCGCTCGGGCGCTCCTTTGATGACAAGCAGGTAGCGCGGGTCAGTCTCGTCGGCAGTTTCGTGAATGGAGACCTGGAAAAGTACCGGCGAAATTTCACGAATGGAAAAGATCGTTTGTTGCACTGGAAGCTTGGTTTCAGTAAGACCTGTGGATCCTAACTTAGCACAAAGTTAAAGTGAATCGAAGTGGAAGAAGGATTGAGAGTTGGCAAAATAATTTCGACTAATTGCTAGCTTTTGGAATGTAATGTATTTACAGTAGTCTCTGATGGCTTGGCGTTTTCACTGCACGTCACATGTACTTACTAACACATTATACACTATCGAGAAACGAGTTGATGTTCCACCAGTTAAGGCCACTGAAGGAGATTCTACGCCTTAAAGTTTGAAACGCTCACAAAACCGGGTTGAATTTCAAAAAAGGTTACGTAAAACGTTTGAGACAGTCGTATTTAATACGGACATGATTTGTCGATAGTAGTTTACTTTACCGAAACTACCATAAATTAAACTAAAGAACATTAACGCTTACAATATGAATCGCTGCCATAGTACAGCAGACAAAAGGATGAATCGCGCAAGTACTGGACTTCTGGACTTCAAAAACTAACTAACTCCACAGAAGTAGCAATGCACTAGCAACAGTGTAAATCACAGCTTGCCCCATTTATAATATGCGTGATTAGTAGACTTCAACATTTCTTTGCGCGGTATCCCCAGGGTATTTCATGCCACACTCAACCCGGTGCCAACTACTCATAAGCACCTGGTATTTGTTCATAGAGTTGAAGGGGATCTCGGCAAGCTTGGCATTTCGTCTGCGGTGGGCCTCGACGTTGCCCACAGCCAATTCCACGCACTTCAGCAGAGCGGATTCCGATGCATCGCCTGGCTCAAGCACAAGGTCGGGTTACTTCCGCCTCAAGGTCTGCTGCAAGTTGCCAGGCACTGCCAGTTCGAATCCAGCGACCGGAATTCGGTGACCGGCGTCGCAGCCAGGAAACAGCTTTCAGGCGACAACGTAACTACGAGTTACTTTCCGGCAACCAATCAAGGCAGTCGACTGTTAACACTCGCTCTAGGGACGAAGGTCACACGTTCTGTTTTTCACTAAATCAATTTTTGTAATTACTGGCTGGCACAACGCTAGAATGATCAAGACAGCAGGCAGCCACAGCAAGTAGGTTATTCAGATTTCCGCACAACAGGAAGTTAAGCTGATACCAAAATGCAAAAACATTGGTTATTTTGTCCGTGCGAAACTTTAGTGAACAGAATAGTAATTCCACACAGCTTATATACTCAGATATTGAGATAGCCGAGATTGAGGCCACTACTGCGAACCCATTCCGAGTCAGTGTAACTTATTCAGATTCTGCAAATGTTTCCTAGCAAATGGTTTTGTGTTGAAATTGAATCAAACTGCCAGTTTTACGCGGTAATCTAAAGCCGCCGTAAAGGCATTTCAAATACGTAAACAATAACATGTCATGTCATGTCGGTTCTGGAGTTGGAACAGACGAAATCAAGTGGGAATCTCGTGAAAACGATCGTGGGCGATTTACGTTAACATGAAGGGGCTGGCGAACGTGAGCGAAAAAACGCCAACTCACCTGCGGTTTCGCGTTTTGAAACAGGGACGTTTTCTTGACCTTGAAGGAAGGTCGCTCGATTGCAGAGCAAGGCAACCCTCGAGAGAGCGACCCAGGTTTCCGACTTGGTGTCGAAAGACGCTCCTTGAAACAAAACGGCGTGCACAAAATTAAACGAAGCATGCATGCGAAACGGGCGGAAGGATGACAAAGCGCACTTTTCGCTGCAAAAAAGCCGGGTCGATGCGCATCACTGGTAACGCTTCGGCTGCACTTGGCGGCGTTACGACACGACACGCACGACTGCCGATAGGATCGGCAGCAAACGCAGCACGTAGTTTGAGCAAACAGCGTTGGCAAACATTTGCTGCATTGGCCGCCCCGATACCGCCGAAACATAAGGCCTAGTGCTTTCAAGAAATCAGTTATTGTTTGCTCGTTACACAGCAGCTGACGCAATGAGCTGCCTCGTCATTTGCGTTCCTGACTTGGATATTGTAGAAGGTTCGCTGGGCAGGGCGATGATTGCCCGTTCACAAACATTGTCGAGCAAGAAACTAGGTTCTGATGACGATAAAGAATCCAGCAAGTGATCCCTAGCTAAGATCTGTACGTGTATAACGATGCTTGTCCCTTGCTGCTCTGACGCAATGAGGGGCCCAATCAATAATTAATTAAACGGCTTTACCAGTGCACTTGGCACTGGCCAAGAAAACAAAACATTATGTTTCATCTAACCTACCGGACTGATCCTCAGTTGTGTCAGCTTCCACGATCTGGTTGTCGAACCACATGTGCGAGACTGTCATACGGTTTTGAGTTAAAGTTCCAGTCTTGTCGGAACAAATGGTCGAGGTAGATCCGAGCGTTTCCACGGCTTCCAGGTTCTTGACCAGGCAGTTTTTGCGAGCCATTCTCTTGGCGGTTAACGTCAGACAGACCTGAATGGACCACCAGTTAATGTGCATTGCCTTAATGATCCCTTTCGGCGTAGAAGGAAATTACTAAAGCGGCAGTTACCTTCGTGGAACTAAGCGTTCTGTAAAACGAACCATAACTTTGCGTTGTCGTTTGATTCTGACGCGAGCTATAGGACCAGGGACGCTTTGGCAAGGATTTACGCGTATTTGCACAGCAAAGCTGGACTGTGCTGGATCGGTGTAAAATAAAGTACTGTTCGAACCGCGTTACGTGGCGTCCCATAATTCTAACAAAAGCCAGTTATCGCATGTCGCATATACGCACGGAAATTGCCAAATGATTCCGCGAACGTCTTCGAAAATGCATCAACCAAAACTAGTTGCGCGTTTCACTGAACCCACGTGTCTTTATGAAAACAAAGACTAGCAGCAGCTGAGAATAACATTTCTCTCTAACTCACGCAGCACGTCCCGCAGGCGAAACTAGCCCGAGGTGCGGGCTTCACTGTCACAAGGCCGGAAACGCATGATTGATTGTCCGGGACAACGTGATACTCACAGTGACTGTAGCAAGAAGACCTTCGGGCACGTTGGCGACGATGATTCCAATGAGAAAGACGACCGCTTCCAACGGCGTGTAGTGGAGGAAGAGGGATATAATCAGGAAAGTCACACCCAGGAACACAGCGACACCTGCGCGCACGAGATTAGTCAGCCGGAGTGATCCCCGTGCGTGAAGCATTGAGGTGTCGAGCTTTTGGCACGCGTGAAGCAAATTTCGCCCACAGTGTAATGATATATTTGTCACACGAAACTATTCCAAATGATGGCCAGAGCTAGCTGGACCCGGCGGCATGAAATATTATATTGAACATGTAAGCAAAATTCATTTGGGTCAAAATGAAAAGGTTTTGTATGTGGGGGTAGATTTTTCCAATAAATATTAATGTTGTCACGTGGGTTTGTTCTACGTTGAAAATTTCTGCCCAGTGTGTATTTGAGTTTGGCACCCCTGAGGTACATAATCTGCATGGTACGAATGCTCAGTACGTGAAAAAGCGCAATTACCGCCTACTGACTGACTCACTGTCCGTGAAGCATGCTGCAAATTATGAACTGGGGTGACATACGTAGCTTTAAACAGAGGCTTAACGTTGAAGGTTTACCACTGATTGTGCTGCATTTACAAAGATCGGGGCAAAAATGCGTTAGTAGTTTCTGCGAACCTGGATTATTAATTAACAAGGGAGCTTGAAAAACCAACTCTCCGCGGAAGGTAAATTAATAATTTACTCGGAGCACTTCAGGATGACATTGTGCATCTAAACGCAAGCTCAGGCAACCTTGAAGCTAACAGCGGTTTGGTAGTTTACCTGCCATTCCAAATAGGCCAAAGCCATTTACACAAAAACGAACTATTGCGATTTCACTGTTTTTACTGTATGGTGAAACGAACTTTCTTGCTTCTTCTCGATACAATTTAAACAAAAAAAAAAACAATCAGAAACATAGATCGAAAATCTAGCAATCGAAAGAACTGAAAAAACACAAATGACTGCAAACACGCAAAAACAAGCACTTCACGACATGCATGACAGATACTAAAAGCCACTGGACAGCGAACATGAGCAATGTGAAAAACGCCTGAGCGGATTGAAATACCACCTGCTGCTCATGGCGCAGCAATACAATCCAGCTGATTACAAATCTGTTGTGGGGTTGGTTGATCGTTATAATGCAAGACACGACGCGATGCATTTGTTTGCGAATATGAGCTACAGCGTTGTCGAGAAGGCAGATCTTGCTGCTGCCCAAAGCTACAATATTAGTGATTACAGAAGAAACAAGCACTGCAAGGCTTACCACGTNGAGCAAACATCGTCACGCAGAAAAGTGCAAATCATGCAGCGAGCACACGGTAGCATGCGNTCGTGAAAAAGGAAGACGAAAGAGCTGTCGAANCTACGGAGCCTGGCATTCGAGGACAGCACACAGCACGCGTGTCAGGTGCAGGGACGTTATCTCGGCACTCAACGCGCAAGCAACAGGACGACCTTTGCCATAACCAAACCTGAGATGACATGAATGAAATGCTCAATTTCGCGAGCTATCGGGGTCTGTCCAGAGCTGAGGCCCGAAGCGAGGTTGGCGATTCGGCCCATGACGGTGTAGTCGCCGGTTTTTACCACAACGCCTCGGGCGCTTCCTGATGGTGAAGAAACGTACAACGGTAAAAACAACTCGAGCTCTGAGGTTATTATAGTCACGATGTCTAAACGCACTTCATAACGGAACGAAGAGCATAACTTCTCCGATTCGGATCAATCTCTGGCGCTGTTTAGCTCTTCGCCTTTTTGTTGACGGATTACTCTGACGTTCGTCCGCGTTGGTATAACACCAGCTTCTGAGTGAACGGAAAACTGCTGGGAACTTTCCAGCTAAATCTACCTCAACTCGACCACACTTCTGCAAGCCTGTCCGCTAAGCTTTCGACTTCCCTCGTTTACTTACGTCATTGCTCTCTTTCCAGGAAATACCACATTCCTTGAACATGTGACATTATGACCTGCGATCACCATACACACTTTCTCCTTTTGACGACCCAGACTGCCTGTTCCTCAGTTCTCAGCCACATTAGCCGATCGCAGTTTCTCAAATCTAGCCGTAATGTGCCTTCTTAAACTTACCGCACGTCTGCTGCAGTGAACTTAAAATCTGAAAATCACACCCTCAATCAACTGCCATACCTATTTCAATACCTTTACTTTCAGCAGCAAACCGTTGGAACGATAGGGATAAGAATTGAAAGAACAAGGCAAAGATGAAGTGAAAAGCAGCAGTGGATTAAATGATAGGAGGATAATTAGTGCAACATTCCTTCCAACGGAACGATGTTGATTGCATTAGTAAAAGGAATTGTAAGCATTGTTGCACCGCAGCCAATCACGCGCAGCCACGTGTCGGAGGNCTCAGCCGATGCCGGGCATTGCAGTTACCTGAAATGATGTGAATGAAATGTTCGATTTCGCGGGCNATCGGGGTGTCACCGACCTCGAGTCCAGAAGCCAGGGAGGCAATGCGGCCCATGACCGTGTTATCGCCGCACTTGANCACGACACCACGAGCAGAACCTACAAGTTGGGTTTGCATTGTTAACGACGTTCCGATCTATGAATCACTGGACGGCTATTCCCAAAAAATTTACCCGGTTCCGCATTTTTGCATCCGGGAACGGACGATCACAGAAAAGCTACGCCTACGCCTGTACACTTCTTTTCCTGACTGCTGCATTAGGATGAAAAAAAAATAAAAAAAGATGCAGCAACCTATAGAGCTACGACCTGTCTCCCTTACTCATCGGATGTTTTTGTTCGTTCCGTTCCATAACCTTGCACACGTACAGCTGCGTGATGGTCTGTGCCGAAGTCTATCTGAACCTGGCGTAGGAAAACCGCAACAACCAGTCGGGGAACGAACAACTACCTACTGCACACTTTCCTTACTTGAAATTATCACAATGAACCTGCTGATTTCGCGGCTGATCGGCGTCTCCCCATCTTCGAGACCTGAAGCCAAGGATGCTATTCGCCCCATGAGGGTATCGTCTCCGCACAAAACGACAAGGCCCATGGCCGAACCTGCACAATACTGCAGCTGCACTACGGTGCCGGTATGCTTGCAAGAAATGCTAGCGCCGCGAAACAGTTCCTAACGCTGCTGTTGCCGATAATACGACTCTGGCACTACAGCGCGGCTTAACTCTCTCCTGTGTTAACAGCTTGCAATGCAATCGGGCACACGAAGGATACTTTCCTGCACTAAGGTGCTCAATTAAACATGAAAACTGATCGCATTTGAAGTTCATGTTTTGAAATCTCAAGCTCTGGCTTTCACAAGCTGCATTAAAAACTTCATGCTGAACCAAACAGTACTGTGGATGTACAGCAATGCGCACTTCATTCTGCTTTTCTGGGTAAGTATTTCTGACAAACAAGCAAAGCTGGTGAACTAATTTACATCTTCAAATATTCTATAGGTATGCATCTTCGCAATGTCGAAGATATCGATTGCAGTTAGGAATCGACATTTCCACCGGGAAGCTGATTAAAGCAGCGAATAAAAAGGCGAGTGATACTAGCAGACCATTCTGAAAAAGAGAAACGTTTTACTGCGCAAAATATATCAAAACTGCAGCATAACTTTCGCAAAACGTAAAAGCAAATATTAGATTTACTTTTGCAAAGTTCACCAACACTACGAAAAATCAAACAACTATTTTTAATGAAGGCCACTCCAGTGTATCGTTGCAAACACGACTACGCAATGCATCAACATATTTTTAATAATACAATGCCTGAGAAGACGGTTGTAGAACAACACTAATGTGCTTACAGTGCATCGACAAAAATACTAACCTTCGACGCAGTTGGTTGAGAAAAATGCAATGTTCCTGGTTTCGATTGGATTGTCATTTGTACAATCGGGCCCACGGCTTTGCGGTTCCGACTCGCCAGTCAAAGACGAATTGTCAACCTGACATTAACGCAGGAGATGAGCAAACAGTCAGCTTCAATCAAAGCTCATGATCGTTTTCGCGTTATACAATTTCAATGCCAAGCTGTCATGATGCCAGCCCAACGTGATATGAGGTATAAAGGCTCACAGTTGTGGCATTCCGTATGATTAAGGCGTCTACGAAGTAACGAAGGCTACATTTAAGGCTAAATGCGCTCAGAAATGTGGCGAACCAACGTACTGGTCTAGCAGGTATCTTTCGCATTATGTAAAACAGGGGTCTCAAACACGCAGCCCATGTGGCCCGCAAGGGCGTTTCGTGCGGTCCGCGATGCTTCAGGGAATTTTCAAATAAATAACATTTACGTTATTTAGTTTATTCACGGTGTTAAAAGTGCTCGGCTAGGGCGTGAACAGATTCTTTTTTAAAGAACATAGAGACGGATAAAAATGATTTGCCTACAACTTAGATGCCTTTCCCAGGAAATAAGATGTAAAAGCCGTTTCTAGTAAGGTTCAGGTACAGGCATGTTGCGTCAGCGTCATAATGCCGTCCTCGGAGCAATTTGCGTTTTAGACCCCTGATGTAAAACCTGGTAATTACTGAGAAAGCAACAACCGAGATGTGGAACATCGATACAGAACCCACCGTTCAAGTACAGCACTGAAAAATTGTTTCCTAGAACCTGTGTTTCTTTTTTCGCTGAGACATCTCGGTCATTTGTCCAATAATAGTATTAAAACTCGCCGTAGCAGTATTGACTAGCCTATCTTTTCAGACATTATGACCGAATTGACTCCCTTTTTTACGGTCATTTAAAAAAATTCGGTATGTGACCGAAAAAACAAAACCAGTCTAGAACGCAAGATAAACGGAGCTGCAAAAGATCAAGTTCAGTGTCTTTCAAGACTTTTGGCCACACTTCACTTAATGTAAGTGAAAATGCACGTTTCCGTTCTCTTTCTGCTGCAACGTTTCCAAAATAGACAAGTTTTCCACGAACCATCAGGCAAGCCAGCACGCAAATGGTCCTTGAAGCGGTGGGAACGGAAATGAAACTACCGCGCAGCATTGCTCACACACGTTTGCGACAAATAGGAGAAGGCGAACCTGCGTATGCGTGAACCTCAGAAAACATATTGCGTTGTGAACTGTTTTTTATTCCCAAACTGAGGCACGTCTGCGCTGCTTCAAATATTGAGATCTTCGAAATGGAATGGGCACGTCCTATTTAATGCATGCAAAAGTTGCTATCCACGAATTACGCGAGCCTAGTACCTTCATTCCATGAGCGCTGATGATTCGCAAATCAGCTGGTATCCGGTCTCCGCCTTTCACTTCAACAATATCTCCCAGTACCAAGTTTTGAGCGAGCAGCTGAACTTTTTCGCCGTCTCTGACCACCAGAGCATGCTGATGATTTGAAACAATCGTTAGTTCTAAATGTGTGTCATCCACAAAGTCGCACATTGAAGCGAAACAACGTACATGCCAGAAAAATAAATTTGGTAGAAAAACACCTCACTACTTACTACTGACTATAAAAAGCATGTAAAACAGCTACGAAGCTTAGGCTAGGGCCGCTTCCCTGTTGGTACATCAAGAAAGTCATCGTAAGGAATGTTGCATCAATTTAAGCATCCGCTCGTTAGACGGAACAAAACGGCGTGGTTTGTTCCCACTTTACGTGCAACTTGTTTCTAGCAGTAAAAGAATAGACGCACTTTTTAATTGAAATCTACCATACGCGTTGTGGGTCAGCGCAGCGCCATGTAAACCCCTCATACCGTTAGGGACGTGGGGGTGTTAGACAAACATGTAAAGTAAACAAATCTCAGTGCTTCGCACAACCAACACTACGAGAATTCACGAAGTGTTGGCACACTGACAAAGCAGCGCCAAATCAGAAGTTATCTAAGAAAATCGCAAACACAGTACACTATCTGACCTGGGGAACCATGTTCTTGAAAGATTCCATGATTTTCGAGCTTTTAGATTCTTGATAGTATTGGAAACAACCCGTGACCAGTACGACGACAGCAAGTACAATGCCAAGATAAAGCTGCAAGAAAGCCACAAGCTCAAGACATGAAGAAAATACAGAAACTTGTGTTACACTGAGCTGCAGCTCAGTTACAAAATAAAACTAGCATTTCAGATCATCCCTAGCATTACCAAATGTTCTTTAAGCTTCGCAAACGTTGAAGGTGGGGCATGATATTTTATAGCATTTAGATTTAATACGTGAGTGCGCTTGGCTGAAAAATTTGGCTAGAACATGAACCTATAACTTCGTCATTGAAATTTGAAGTACAGCAGAATATCTTCGTTTCTATTTCTCAAAGTTGGTCAAGCAAAGAGATATCGAAAAGATAGACCTCATGCTTTGCATAAACACCAGGACACGAAATGTTTGACGCAATCTCCGAGGTATAGATAGTCTACTGGCCAGGGCATTGTTAAATGATTTCCAATTACAAGGGTAGCATTTAGTAGTTCAGTCGGCGAACGGTCCCGTTTGTGGTGGTAAACAACTTGCCCGACTGCTCACACTTGCTTGTTTTGTATGTAATTATCGGACAGTCGAAAAGAAGCACGTAACAGTTAAAGCGCATTATCGAGATAAAAGCGCGCTGATATCACCGCCCGCACGATGCACAATAAATGTAGCGTGTTTACCGTGAAAGTGGCCGGAGCTTATAGCCAGAGGGCAAACAAAGAACGGTTCGAGATGTACAATAATAGGTGTACCAGCGATGACCATCACTTACGTTGTCCATGTTGGGGTTCTCGATGTTGGTTGCTTCGAGTATGTAGGTGAAAAAGCAAAGGATTGACCCAATCCAAAGCAGGGTAGAAAAACCGCCGAAGAGATTCTTGCAAAATTTTATCCATTCTGGCGTCGTTTTGGGTGGTGTCAACGCGTTGGGTCCGTCTCTTGCCAAAATTTCGGCCGCCCGCTGCTTGGTGAGGCCCTGAGTATTTAAAAACCGTCACGCATTATAAGCGTAAACCAACGTCAGCTGATAACTGCTCAAGAACATGGGTTCACAGTAACCTTTTCGGGGTCTGTTCCTAATCGCTTGTACAGCTCTTCGATTGGAACCCTATGTTCGTCCATCTCCAACTCCCTCTTCAAATCATCCATATCCTTCTTCGCCTTTTTTCCTTTCTTAGCCCCCATTGCTTTTTTATCAGGATTCTTAACTAAAACGTCAGTCTCACCAGGAGCAGCTTCCTGGAAGGTCGTCTACAAAATAGCAAAAGTAAAAACAGTTGAAAAAAAACAGAGATCTGTAAAAATCGATTCGATTCAAGTGATGAGAAAGGGATACTAACACACGTGCTGAATCGAGTGATAGTATATCATGCGGGGCGTGTTCTGATAAAAAGCGCACTATTACTACCGCAAGGGACAAAACAATGTTCTTGATGAGCTCTGGAGCCATTAGCTTGCAAGTCAGAATATCCTTGCACATTGCCTCGAAATTTACGAACTGACTTACTTTTTCTGGATAAGCATTTTAAAAGAAAATGCCAACGGAAAGATCGCATATCACCGTATTAAAATATGAATGGGTGAAAGAAATCGAATCAATTTTGACAATAAGATTTAAGTCTATACTCTAGATCAGTGGCTTTNAACTTTTTTCATGCAGCGACCCATTTAGCAACCCGGTTTAACCTAATGACCTCCTTCCGAAAATTACNAGTCANGTATATTAAATGCAGTTGTGTTTGCACAATAGAAAATCACAATGACTAAAAATAACGTACGATATCACTGTTGAACAAAGACTCATTTATATTTATGCATATGCATATCACTGTTGAACAAAGACTCATTTATATTTAGGCAGCATCAGTGAGAGAGACCCGTGCCGTATACAAATCACTCGACAACACTACTAATTGAACACTAGAATAACTGCCAAGTTAGCTGCCGCATTCAGATATTTAATTGATAAACACAGCACATTCTTACGTCACAAGATTATTCGTGCGTTGCCAAACGCAACAGCAGTGCAATGGTCATAATCACACTTTGAAACTTTGTAATCTTTGTGTAATGATCAAAATCACACTTAAAACAATTTTCAATGAAAAAGTAGGCTATCATTTGCCAGGTGATCCTATTTACTTTGGCAACGACAAAAAGTGATTACACAAAAAAAATAGAGAATATAGAAGTAAATATGAATATTTTTATCAGAAGCTCTGGCGACCCCTAGAAAAAAGGCAAACGACCCCCACGTTGAAAACCACTGCTCTAGATTGTAAAACTGGAGAGCGTGTGAAAATCGTGACAAACCGAAGTTTGGAAGGTTTCAGGAGAGAATGGCTAAAATGCGTGATTGGTGATGAATAGGTTGAAGCAGGTTCTGCTAATTTGATGGAGTTCACTATTTACCGACTGCCTAACTCACGCTGATCACAGGCGGTTTTATCCGGAATGGCAGAACATAATTCACAAGCTGCTGGTGCAGACACGTTAACTGTGCATGCTTTAAGTGAGACAGAACTAGCGGCGTTTTCTGCTTTCATTCTCTACCTTTAAAATGGTTGCGCAATACGGTGAGAATTACTGGTGCCATCTAAAACAGCCCACAATTAAGTTCAAACGCCTTCGTTTGACCTTACAAACTGTACCACATAAAGCTTGGCGCCACTTGCAGCATTTTACTTTCGTGCCTGACGAAACAGTTGCGAACATTCCTGGAATTGCCTTGGCGTTGTGCACTCATGCGCTCTACATCGTCAGAAAGTTGAAGGGCCATTACCAACAAGTCAGCAAGACACAGCCCCTTCACCACAGGAAGGCGGCAGTATTTTGGCGATATGTCAATCTGGCTGCACTCACCTTCAGCATTTCGGTGCGACACAACCATGAACCTCACCACCACCTTTCCGTTTTTTTTAACATGGCATGCAAATCACGAACATTGGCAAACTCAGAACCACGCAAGCAGCAGTATTCGAAATCAAACTAGAAGCTATACTCCATGTTTGGAAAACAGAAGACGAGGACTAATATCTTTCTGTTATGCCAAAAATAATGATACTTTCTTTTCAGTATCCAAGTCCAGCCTTTACCTGTTTTACCCCAATGGTTTCCAATTCGGGGTCCTCGATCTACAGTCTCAACACGACACTCCTTAACATCTTGGCATCAGCAAAAATAATAATTATGTAAAGAGGATGAATGAATTCAAGTCGCTGATTTCGAATACAGACCTCCGCATCCCCTTAAGTCTTAATTTTATAAGTATTTCTGGATTGTAAGTCCTTCGAGAAGACAATCAAGAAGAATAAGTACTCAGGTGTGATCACCAAAAAAGGTTAAAAGCCATTGGTTTACCCTAATTCAGCCATGGTTTGCCGAACTGCAAGCACGACTTCCAATCAAATCCTTCCAACCTAACCTAGTGCAATCACTGCAAGGAGTTAATAAGATATCGGTGCACGAAAATGCTGGTATGCCAAATAACGCAACCACTTGACTGACCACATTCCACACCGTCAAAATGGTTGCACTAAATATGTCCGACCCTTCCGTTACCCAGTTGATGCCGCCAAACGTATGGAAAATTAAAATGCACATCAAGTGAACGCAAATGAAGGTGTTCGGTGTGAATGGTATGGTATCTATTCGCCTTGCTGTTTCAGGTTGTTTTAGGTAAGTGATCAAGCTTGCTAGTATTACTCAGTTGATTCATGACTTAAAAACAGATTTTGGCAATTACCCTACCATTCCAAACAAAAACCCCATAGTAAATCGTTCAAAGAGAATGATTTGAATTGTGCGGTACGTCATCTCCCACATGCTGCGGTACGCTTTTATATTTTTGCCGTCATCCAAAGCAAAACCCCAGTTCGATTTGGAATAGTCGGAAAGGAAAAAAACTGAAGGCAAGTTTAACACTGCCGTGTTTACTAATTTAGAACGGTTTGTTACTATAACGTGGATATAGGATAATCACATCCAGTTACGCTGCAGACTTGCCACGGCGTATGTGAGGCGGGCAACTGATGTTCAGCAGCAGGCTTGTTAAGATGGTTCAGAATGACATTTCAGCAGACGGTATGTGACGGCACAGGGCACTTCAGTGAAGCTGTGTAAATCAGTGCGATCATTTGCGTGCAGCTCTCTTTTAACTTTCAAGAGGCTTTACCCTGTTCTTACTTTTGATTATGAGCCACTTACTCTTCGGCTGTCACATACTGCTCTGCAACCACCTGATAAAATCATCAGAATTTGATGATTTCACGTGGAATTGACGATTTCACCTGGATACTGCAAGAAACTGCCTTTTTGTCACTTCGCGGAAGTAGTAATGCGTGCCGGTAGCCCGTATCTATTTTAACGTTTTGTTTGTTTAGCACTCGTTTGTCCTTTTTTCCTGCTTTCTGCACTAACCCTCCAAAGGGACATCATGTTAACTAGCAATGATAAACCATTGCTCAAGCGTATAATACCATTGCGTCGAGTAGGTTGTCTGCTCAGTGGGACTGAGTTTAACAGTTTTTTTTTGAAGTCTCTGACACATGAAATAAATTTAGACGCAGTCCACAACGCAAAACTATGCAGCAAAAAACAAACAGAGGGCAATAATGTTCTGTGCTACTGCAAAATGAAGACCCTACGCTTAATCTCAACTTTTGCTGGATACTGCAAGCGCCAAACACCTCAACTCGACGCTGCAGTTTGAAGCTTTGCGCGCAGGGAACTGCACGACGCTGAAGCAACGCACTGGCGTTCCTTTTGCGGGCAGGTCTGATCAATACAAAAACCTATTCACCCATATATAATTCACGAAAAAGAAGCGACCTTTCGCGTTAGACTCAGTGATGTCCAGGTTGCTAGCAAGGTTGTCAGCGCGCACAAACTGCTAGTGCCATAACCGAAGCCCATTTAAAGCAGCCTCGAATGGGTTTTTATTCGTGCTAAAGTGCTAAACTATTGATCATGATGAACATAGAAGGACCACATGAGCAATAAAACCTCCAGATAATTATTTTAAATGTGGAAAATAAGACAGACATTAAACCCAGCAGTTGAGGCGATCAAGTCGGTTAAAATCAAGTTATTCGCGACTGTGCAGTGCAGGATATAAATCGCCCTTGACAACTAATTGCCAACAGTAACCGAAAATACGTATCAACGCACTCCTCAGCCACAACCAACCCCCTCACAAACAACAGATCTTGCTATCAAAAGCCCGTAAACACTGAACACGCGCATTCTTTTTCCAGGTATCAACCTTGAAACTAGTTTAAGCTCACAAGACCTTGCGTGATTGCGGTTTGCGTAGAAATGAATGCACACGCGCATTCTGTTTAGAAATCGGCCATGCGCGCATTGAAATCAAAATAACTTGCCCGATACTGAATACCACATTAATTGGAAAACAACGTAATACACTAAGTAACTAACTGAAACACTTCATCACCCGTGACGCGAATTCATTTACACTAAATCCGACGCGCCTGAAAGAGTACTAAGTCTTTGCATCGTTGGTGCACAACGTGCGAGGTCAATACTGAACACTTACCGGTGGCATTATCAGTCGAAGGCTTAACACTGTCACTCATCCTATTCCCCGCACAGGAGACAAGAGACAAGGTGTTAGGGTTAGAAGTTCAAGTTCAAAAATAGTTCACATATCCCTAACTAGGTACGCAAGTTCAGGAAACAA
>JGI24021J15306_10001182_pt1 | contig 24494 bp, 16 predicted proteins | sample Ectturendosymbi1_FD_15306 | JGI IMG/M metagenome (IMG submission 15306) | reverse complement strand
GAAATGGAGCAACCCTGGTAGCATTCACGCAGTTTGGGGACGCGCTAGTTCTATAATTCCCCCCAGAAAACCTGCAATAAAACGTTTCAATGTCAACACAATAAGTTTTTGTGCGAACTACACAAAAATTAGGTTAATTGAGGAACTACAATGTCATTCAATTGATTTTTTACCAGAATTCCATCAATATGATTAATTACTCAAAATCATCGATGGAGCTTACGCGGTCCGCAGCCATAGTCACCATCGTCAGAAGTGTAATGATCAGCCACGAATGCAGATACAAATTAATGAAAACAATATAAACCTTCAGTTAATTAAATAATGACATCCGAACTTAGAATCATGTATACTACAGTTCCAACGTACTGAATCATGAGAATCAAAAGTTTGGAAGGAATATGCAGAGGTACGAAGAAACTATTTCAATTTGAAACTAAAACGATGTTGATCTAGTTGGTGAGAGACCATTTTAAAATGATATACAGATCACAGCTTGTCTTTTTCTTCAGCGTAGCACCTAAAGCACGATCGCAAGATAAGTACGTGACGTTAAGCACCAAAGCAGGGGAACACAAAACCACATGGGTGTTTTTACCACGTAAGCTCAGTCGCCGTTTCCCCAATTCTTTTCATCACGGTTGAAGTAATACCAAATCAGCCAGAACGTGCAAAAGAAGAGATTTTACAGCAAGCAAGCAGGCAGACAGACAGTCAACGTACGTCTGCCAGTTTTTAATTAACTAAGATCAGCAGTAACACAGGAAACACGGAAAAGCACGAGCTTCAGCGCAGTAATGGAATTTAGAGGTATTGCAAATGAGATGTATCTCAACAAAGTTACNAAGCACAGGAAATTCATCAGTAAGATTGGCAGTGAAACGCACCACAAAGAATAAGGCAAGTTCAGAGCCTGTTCACGCACATATTCGAATGGGTGTTGGACTGCATTTCATCAGCGGTAGACAAGCAACTCCGAATGAGCTTTGATGAATATCCCATACTGCTGAACCGTCAGAGCAGAAACAGCAGCTACGTTCAGGGATTTGTTATAGTGCACACAGCTCATTGGTTTTGTGTAATAGATGCAGGAAGCAAATGACAACCGCTGCTTCCTGAATGTGGGTAGCCGGGCCCGTTTAGTACCATCTTTCCGCGCGTAGCCAGGTTTCACGATATGGATCGAGCCGACAAATAACTAGATGGCGAATACACAATGCTGTTTTACTGCATTGAAACAGTGCGTACGAGGAAGAAAGGACAACAGCGATAGCTTACATGAGAGAGTCAACGCTAGGATTATCATTTAGACAGACCATTAGTTCCCAACATTACCATTGTTATTTACGGTAAAAATTAGTTCTTTTTAGGGAACTGAATATTGATAACAGGCAGTGCACCGGCATTACTGAACCACTTTCTACAGCTTCTGAACAGTGGTGTTCGCGACAACTATCTTTGAAGGCTAACTAAGGGTGCCAATAGTCGATCAGCGTTCCAATCATCTTACTTGCCGAAGCTAACCGCATATCACAAAGCATGACAACTCAACTAGTTAAGAAATGTAACACGAGACATAACGAAGATCGACGTTTGAAACGGAATTAGTTTAGAAGAATGATCACAAAGCTACATTGTCGTTTTCCTGCTGAAACAAATAGCTTTTGACAACCACAGTGGTGATACTTTTAAACCCATAATGTCGTACTTCATTGGTGACAGAAATTGGGTATTTGATAAGCTGAAAACAGCTGTTTTCAAATGGTGCACTGAGAAAGGCTACAAGACGAAGATAAATGTAGAAAATTCTTGATCATTATAATTTTACATTTCGCAACAACGTGAAAAAAAGACAAAGAGAAAATCCATCGTATATAGCAGGGTTTCCCAAGCTGGGGTACATGTACCCTTAGGCGTATATTTGCCTACCTGAAGGGGTACAATGATTGTACGTCCACAACAAATTAACTTGGAGACATAAAATTGAAGTCTACCTTTATAGTTCTAAATGTTTTTAAAGACATAAAATTGAAGTCTACCTTTACAGTTCTAAAAATCTAAATGTTTTTAAAAATTCAGTGGATGTGTCTCAGTTGTTTCGTCATAAGAAATTTTAGGGGTACATGCTCATCTGTCGAAATGTTGAAGGGGTGCATTGCCAGAGAAAGGTTGGGAACCCATGGTATATAGTGAGAAAACAGTAATACGCGAGAGAAAAAGTTCTCTCGCAAAACTGAAATTAAGTTCAAATTTTTGTCAAACGAAAAAACTTCGTATAAGACGAAACCTAATGCAGGGCAATAACACAGGCAGCGTTTTCCATTATACTGTCGCCCCGTTAAAAACGTTTACCCTTAGAATCATGACTATGTACGAAAGCGGCGCTTGTTTTCCATTGTCACAGATGTTGCAATAGTAGAGTGACGAGTCACATGAGCTATTCATGGAACAAATCAACCCTGTTATTGTAAAACAGCCACAACAGTAATTACACCATTCTGTGTTCCTACTCATTTAAACGGATACTTAAAAACCGGTAGCATAAAACTAAAACCGTGCTCTTATACGAAGAACTATTAGGACGTTAAAAATGATAGGCGATTACGAAAAGAGACGCACTGCGTTACGAAGTAAATTATACAGCTTGACAACCCAATCTGCTCAAACAATTGCAGAAAGACAGCGCAGCAGAAAGAAATGTAACGTGGCAGTGAGGCGTTGTTCAGTAGAGCCTCTGTAGGACTTAAGCTTTTGCATCATATTTTCTGTTAAGCGTTCTATGTGCTACACAGTTCAAGCCATCTCAATTTGGCAATCAATATTATGCGCGACGAGGCGAAGAATGACTGTATCCAAGCCAGCAGCAGCGTCAGAAATGCCTGCCTTTGAACAGCCGTTAAAACTGAAAACTTGATGCTGAAGATTTATAACGTGCCGGTAACAACCTCTCGATGTCAGCAGGCAAAATCGTTCAACTTACTGTAAGTGCAAGGCAGCCCTGCTTCAATTCACTGTGAGTAAAAAGTACTATATAATTGTTTTCTGTATATCCAATTGAATTATTGAGAAATTTTCTTTCAATTTCCAACAAAAGAAACATTAAGTGAAAAGTGGAATGATTGCTATGAGACCTTACAGGCGAATGTGGTAAGAGTAGCACGTCAAAAACCTTAACAATAAAGTCTTGAGAATACAAGACGCTTGTCCACTGAAAGTTATCCAGCGTAACGACACGTGCCTGCCTAAGCAAACACCTAAGGTTTTTCGTCGAATGTCTCACGCTTTGAGGACATTTTCATATGGGTGTTGGATAGCGTCGCGACAACATCGGGAGAAGGGCAAGAAGCCTGCTAAGGCACATATGAACTCAGCCGTCTGCGATTACTCATTTCCTGAAGAACAAAATCCACAGATGTTGAGTTCACAAAAAGACAGCTATTTTGTTCAGTGCATTTTAGAAAACAAACGAAGTCGTCACTGCATGGAAAACGACAAGTGCGCCTAACGCAGGTTCGGGCAGAAGGTAGGCATTCAAACGTCTAGTTTGACCGGCATTGCCTTTTAAACTTGTTACGCAGTGAACAGTCGGGTTACGCTGTCGATGACAACGAGATCAGAGAAAGAACGTTTGGCCACATATGATCCTACGCTTCAACCTGCGTGAAGATAACGAAACGATCGCAACGAGCCGCGAAGTCAGTAAGCTTTGAAGGTGAAAGCGGCACGATACGCAAGTGAGCCCTAAAACGCCTATCCTAGTTCAGAAGCAGATCGATCTGCGGCTAGCCACGTAGCATAGTCTGAGCGAAGCCAACGAGTGTATGCATCAAGCAAACACTAATATGGCGCAGATAGTTCCACACCATTAATTTTCTTTAACAGGCAGGTTAAGCAAATAATGGCAGATATCACTTGGCTTTCGTTTAATTGTGGTAAACATCAGCAAGGAGCCAATGGTTCAGTGCACATCGATTTCGCAATTTTGGAACATCAGCAAGTAAGACCACGTCTAGGTAGTAGGGTTTGTCCTTAGATTATCACAAACCAAGTAACTGGAAAGCAACGCTCACCAGAGCAACATTTTTTACCTAGTTCTGCACAACCGCATATTTAACAAATTTCGAGCTGTGCTGGAAGTTGACGAACTGATTCAGTGATCGCAAAATGTCACTCCGCGATCAAGAGTGCAAAATGTACCATCGCGCTTATGTGCATTACGATGCAACTGCGCAAGCGTTGTGGACTGCGTAAGCTTCATTGCTCAATGAGCACTGTCATTTCTAGGAAGTAATCTCAACCTTTTCCTGATGAAAAGTCCAAGTAGGTCACGATGTTTGGGCTACAAACGATGAAAATGGTCATCAATCTAAGCGAAAATATTAAATATTTAGATCCGAAAATAAGCGCGTGTTTGACATGATAATAGCTTTTCATGTTTTTCTGTATTTATCTATTTTGCTACTTTTCGATGCACTAAGCAGTCATAAAATGTTTCCGCGATCGATACTACGTCACGGTCGTTAACTAGAAAAAAAATGAGACNGAACTAAGCCACACATTTCTAGAAATGGGCAACATTCCAGAAATCTTGTCTACTACCACGAAACACAAATTACAAGAAACAAGGTGACGTGAAAAGCGCGATGACCGCAACAAAACTATACCAGATGGTTTCACCGACAACTTCTTCACAATGTTTAGTTTGCGAAAATGTATTCTACAACTAAACAGATTTGCAAACGCGTTTTTCCGAATGAAGTCCAGCAGTAGCGTCCCAACAGCTGACACAAAATGTTTTTGCTCCAACAACCCCTGCAAGATATTTTTTCTCTTACCCAAACACGTGCCTGTTACGTGATACCGATTAAACTCAATAAGGTTAGGAGTAAGGGGGCCGCTCCATTAATTGTCAAAGACTTTAAAAAAGCTCATACCCAACACAATGGAGCCCTATTGATGCGTTATACAAATACTTTCCACTTTGTCCGCGCGATGAAAGCAGTCAGCTTACGCAAGTATGAAAAAGCCTTGGAAGTGCGCTTCTTGTTCCAGTTGATTGAGTAGAACAATGTCCAAGACTTATTGGGGCCTCAGCGTCGCATAAGCCGGAGCGCTAACTTGTTTCTTGTTCTAGGTGCAATGCAGAGCGTTTAGTCGTAGCAAAACCTTTATTTAGTTTGTCAGCACGTTTAAGAAATTAAACTAGCCATGACCAAAACAAACGACCAGCTTCATCGAAAGCTGGTGAACGACGATGAATTCGATGATGCCAATCTTAGCGACACAAGCGACGAGGCGGACGTCGAAAGAGTGGAGTTACACAAGCTCAAAGTTACTAAAGGCATACACGGAGTCACAGGTAAGACTGAACGTATATGTGTACTGCCAGTAACCAGTTGTTCGTGCGTCTGTAGTAGTGCTCATAGTGCACCATTACTCAAAAACAAGGATTGCTGTAATATTTTGCGTTGTATTAGATGCCCGTTCACTAGTACGCAGCATGCTTTTTATCCTTCTATGTAAAAGCAAGGGAAGAAGTTCACAAAGGGGTATCGGACACGAAAGAAAATTCGCGTTCCACATAAATGCAATCTTAAGCACAATATGGGCTTCCGCGCACAGTTATCACCCAACGGCAGCAAGTTGAATACACACGTTCAGATATCTGAGATAGCGAATTCGCATAAATTTCGAACCAACGGCAGAGGAAACGTCACCTGCCTTTTTCCGCATAAATATTGCACATGCCTAAGACAAACTATGCCTGCATAGATGGTTCTTGTTCTTACGATCGCGGCAAGTAAGCTGGTAGAGCCTGGGCGCAAGGATATGTGTATCAAGCGGAATGGCTCGGTTCTGCGTGAGTTGCTCTTGAAGGCTCGAGTCGTGGCGCGTTTACCTGTAGCTTGTAGATCAATGCTGCGCTGGCAACTGAGGTTCATTGAGTAAAATTTAGAATGGTGATATTTTTAAGACAAAAGCGGCTTACTTTTTGTTCTACGGTTTACTTCTTTTTGGGCGGGGTTGATTTATACAAATGAAATTAAATCTTGTTTTATATGAAACTATAACATGAGACAGAAGCCTTTTGTGATGTAGCCTGGATGCCAGATATGAGAGCAGAAAGTTAAATTTCCGGGGATGAAACAGGCGATTCTTGAACTCAGTTTCAGGCACACAACAATTCAATACGCTAACAACGTCACCAACACCGTGTGGGCTCTTGAAATTCAGCACCAAAATAAGGTCTTCATGCGTCAACCATGTAATTGAAAATTATAAAGCAGTCTAATTTTACAGCAACGCTTGATAGCTGCGTCCTTTATCTGCTGAATTTTTTAAATAACGTTATTCAATCCGTACACATGATTGACCTTACCAGCTCTTCACAAAATAGAATTATTCACTTAAAAGGAATGTACTTACTTACTAACGCATTTGTTTATTCCTTTTATACTTAGTATTTTTTTCATTTCCAATAATAGAATTTGCACGTTAAGTTCTCTTGTGCTTACTTTATTGACGATCGTTTACTTACTCAATTTTTTCCACAATTTGTTACATGTCATTTGCTTTCGGACAGCCGTTGCCTACGTGATAACTGACAAGTTGACTGAGAGGTACTGTTGTTTTGCTACCTCCTGGCTTGCACTGTTAATCAAAACAAAGGTGTTGCTACTGTTGTTTTAAAAATGTTTTCCTCAGACCATCATGCTTAGAATAATTTATTGCGCATTCATAGACTTCATGCAAGATACAAGTCGCCACCTCTACTTCCTCTGTTTGCGTTCACTCAACGTCATAACAAACAAGCAAATGTATTTGAGAGATTCGCGAAATTTCTTCGCTTTCACACTGGAGATTAATTCTGTTATAAAGATCAATTCAGCTTCAAAACATTGAATTTATTCTACTGATAGGTGGATGCTGCCAGGTCATCATTTACCTCATGTTCTGGACAATCATGATGGGCGCAAGCTTACTGGCAATTCATATCGTTGCACGAGAGGATCCAAAAAGAGAAGTCATCATACTTCTTACGCTGGCCGGGTCGTGGATCTTGATGTCGAACCTTTTCTCTTTTCTCACCTTCATCGTAGACAAGTACCACGCTTTCAATGGACAGCCACGAACTTCCCAAGCCCTTGTTCTGTTCCAGTTCATGCTGGGCGGAGTGATCGGAGGTTGGCTTGGCCTATGCCTCACTTGTTACAAGCCAGCCGGTGTAAAAATGGACCGCATGTCTGGCTTTTTGTGCAAGAGCATGTTCTGTTCAGCGATAGGCATTGCCGTCAACGTTATATTGATTGTTCGCGTCATAGTGCCTAATGTAAATTTGGTATGGGAGGACTGAGACAACTCTAGCCTGTGCAAATGGCACACCCAGGTGTCAGCAAGTCAATACGACGTGTTGAAATAAGATAAGCAGAAACAAACTGCAGGAGAAGGAATGATCCACCTACAATGAAGCAACGTTTCTCTAATTGGATTTTTTCCACTCTAAAGTCCCTCCTAACTTGCTACACGCGCTTTGCTGAAATAGATTTTTTGTGTCTACCAAAACATCTACTGACGAGCTGCACTAAGAATGGATTTTGTATTCTAAGCTGAGTAACCGAAATATTAGAACAGTATGCACGTTACCGAATAAATTCTACAGCAACCGCGATGAAATTGCGATGATGCTTCTCTAATGAAAGATCGAGTAGCTATGGCGCATTCCCGAAATGAACGATGAGGGGGAAGATATTGTGAACTTCCTGATGCAATCGCGACATCGATTGAATGGCGTATACAGCAGCAACGTATTGCATTGCCACAGCGTAAAACTTGTTTGGAATGTCGACCCACCAACAGAAACCAAGCTGTGACCTGCCAAATCAAAGGCAGGTCACTTTCCAAATTCAGTAACGTTGCTGACTGCACCGGTTCGCGCAAGATTTTCATCGATGTCACTACTACCGGAGTGACGATTTCTTCTACTCGGTAATTAAGAACTTTATATAAAAACTTCTGTCGTGGCATTTGGGCCTGAGTGCGTTTTTTAAACTGTGCACCATACATGCGCTGAAACAATAAAAATCTCCAACGCAATGAACTGCTAATAAAGCACATTCATTGACAAAGTGCTATCGATTCTGAAGCTTATTCGGTTTTACCAGACGTGCTTCCGCATGAAAGTCAACCGCACAGGTTGCATTAAAGCGATGTTGCTTGTCTTTTATTTATTCAGGCGGCTTTTGTTGGTGCTTTCAAGATGTATTTTGTGATTGTGAGCAAATGTATTCTCATTCCGAATCCAAACCTGACCTTTTCCGAATATCCGCATTTCTGGAAGCTGTCGCATGCTTTTGCTATTTTTCTGTTATTGCGAGTATGCGTATTGCACTATGCAGTGTTGACAAGTCGTGCTTTCTGTCAGCCCCGACCATTACAGAAGTCAAGAACATTACCGACCTGAAAATGACGAGTGTCTGTCGATCAGAACCAGTGCAATCATACGTTCCTAGCAACCTTTTGACGACGAACTTTAAACCTAGTTTTTTGAGGGATTAGTAGCAGCACCGGCAACAAGTTTTGCGTCAAGACAAACTCTGCAACAGCTCATTAATGCACATATCCTAACCACACAAGCTGATGGTCCACCCGCTTTATAAACGCACGGCTTAATGCTTTCACGGACAAGTGATAAAAAAAAGTTGGGCGAAGGAAGATGTGTAAAGCTTGTACCCGCATGCATTTTGAAAGATGTTGTTCAGCCTAGCCTCGTGCCAATAAGGAAAAATAACAAATTGAAGGCGGTGCCGGTTTAACATATTCATTAATCAGCAAGATGCTTAAAAACAAAGTAACCGGTCTTAATTTACTACAAGGCATCTTCTTCAACGGTAGAAACTTCTGTTTCGATCATGTAAGTTACGTTAGTAGACAAAACGAAGCCGTTGTAACAACAGCGTTGTATTCGACACAAAACATGTTGCGCGAATGAAAAAAAATCGGGGGGATGCGCTCTCCCAGCTGGAAGCGCCGGAGTGTTTTCTTTCCTTTAACAAATAGTCCAATCACAACCAAATTTTGCGTCAACAGGACACATCAACATGGCCGTAGTATTCTACATATCGGCCCGAGTATAACCGAATTCACATCCACACAGCGGTAGCATTGCACCAGGCTGAGTAACCGGTAGAGTGAGGGAGATCAGCATCGAACATTCGCGTGGAGCTCAAGCGTGACTCACGGGGCCAAACACTTTTCGACGAGGACCGTAATCAAATATTCTGAAAGTGACCGGACACGAGCATCGACACCGTATTGATTCTGACCACTACAGTGTTTCCTCGATTATCCGGTCTTTCTGAGACAATGTTTTTAGAAATTTGAGCGGATAAGTAAAAAACGGGTAACTGAATTCTTATTTAAGTCAAAGAAATGAGGTAAAAAAGTGAAAAACCTTTACAAAATCATAAACCAAAGTTGCTGGTATTCAGTAGACCAAAAAGCCTGGTCTAGACGAGAGCTGCAACGAGGCTTCACAGTTCATTTGTTTTCGTGTATTGCTGCCTCATGAAGCCGCTTTATCAGGCGACTTGATGTAATCGAATGCCGGTTAAACGAGATACGGTTAATAACCGAGGAAGCACTGTCTTGTTAAAATTAAACTTGGTGCCGTTTTATTGTAGTTTCAAAAGTCGTTGTTTCACTTGTCAGTGAGAAATTCACCCTTTGCATTAATTTATGATCGGAGGAAAACATGAGATTTACGCTGTTCAGTGACGTTTCAACGAAACAGATCATCTTCACGGTGGTGAAGTCCAGAGGCAATGATGCTGATAAAAAATTCTGTTTTGAGTAGTCATTTGGATACTTTACAGAAAACAACACCTCATGCATGCAGCGATCCGATGGATAAAAGTCATCATTTTAACTTTCAACCGTGCTTAAAAGTCATCATTTTAACTTCATTTCGCTTTTGGTACGCGTGGCACGGCTAAACCGCCTCGAAGTACAAAAACCATGAAAAATAACATAAGATTATCTTACTTGTTTTGTAAATCGAATATCCGTTGGCATTCCTCCTTATATCTCTCCTGATGTTCAGCAACAGAAAATCTCGTGCCGCGAGCAAATTTGTTCATCCCACCTTCGCCGGCGCGAGCTTGCTCAGTCGACATTGTTCGCACCACGTCGATCACTTCCCATCGCGATAATTTTTTTATCTAAAAAAATTGCCTGCGTTAAAAACAGAACTGGAACCTGAATATTTTTGGTGTGGTTTAAAAACTAGTTATCTCGTCCACACTTTTTCTCGAAAAGGAAGAATTGTTTGCGAAGTTTACTGACATAATACACAAAATGAACTGTGATAGGAAGCACCCACTGCTTACGCACCTCTTCATCCGGGACACCAAACTTCTTCAGGAGTTGCTTCGCGTTTACCAGTGAGAGCCGACGAAGATCCGCATCAGTTCCAGTCACGAGTTTCTTCGGAGGTACAGGAGCTGACTCAGCCTGCAAACAATCAATGACATGTTAGACCTTTGCACCAAAGAAAGCTGTGACAGACAGCAAGTAGTACGCTGAAAAGAGAATTCTAAAATTAAAATTTGTTATTAAATTTCAGTAATAAAAACTGCTCATTTGATCAGCGTCGAATTGATTTCTAACAACTGAGTAGATCTTAAGTAAGCGCCGAAGACAGTGAAGACATAAAGCTGACTTAATGCGCTCAGCAAGTCAGTAAGAACTTGACGACGCATACTACGGTAAATAAAAATGCAATATATCACAAAATGGGGGTAAAGAATACTTGTAACACACGTTTATAAAAACAAATCTGGCATAGAAACATTTGGTGGTGTTTGCATGACGTCACGCGTTTGGTTGCCATTTGCAACGAACCACAACCTTCACCACCTCGTGGGTAAAGGATTCAGAAAAGAAACAATACTACAACTGAGGTGTGCGATAAGCCAATACACATATATACCTTTGGCTGCTGCGGTTTCATAGGAACTTTGACGTATGAGAAGCCTTCACCACAGCCAGTCGGGTCTGCCGGCCCCGTGACCTGCGATAAGAAAGCAGAAAAATAACGAGAATGCAGCTGCGAGTTGCGGTCGATCGCTTTGGGTTTAGTTTTCCAGCGAAACAGGAAGGTGACTGACAACATGGATGATTTCAAGTAAGAAACATCAGCGATCAAGATGCTATTATTTAAACCTTATTTCAAGCATTGAAATCACGCGAAGCTCAAACTGACCTGCAGTAAGCATTTCCCCTTCAGAGCAGAAATATACGCTGTTGTTGTGTTCCACGGAGCATTCAGCACTTCCTCGTCGACCTGTCAAGCAAACACCAGTCAATCCGCAGCAAACGACGCGAAAATAAGCTGAGCTGTCCGCAGGTGAAGCAAGGCCGGGCCCGGGTAAGTGACAGCACGCACCTCACATTGTGAGTGGGCGCTGGCGACGGAAGGGACACTGCACACAAGGTCAATGTGCTTACAAAGGCATATTCGTTGCTTCAAACGAAAGATTGTCAAAACATTTCATCTGCTGTTCAAATGGGAGTAAATGCCAGTAGTTTCGGGGATACATCAACAAATCAATAGGACAGACTCCGTCCAAACAAGTGGGTTGAGCGCAGTCAGTGAAACTTTTAACACAAAACTCGCTCATGAAACAAGTGGCAATGTTTTTTATTGTTTTTTGATGATGGCAAATGATCCACCAAGTATTTAATAAACGTCTTTGGCTGCTGTTGCGAAAACAGCATAGCTATTGTAAAAGAGGGCCCAGCGTTGATGATATGTGACGGAGCAAGAATAGGATTTGAGGAAATCAATCGAATTGTATTTCTGTAGCAAGTAGCACGCACCTAGCAGTAGCAGTTGCTTGTGCACTTCCAGCGCAGCCACATTGTAAACAGATGATATATTCAAACTCGGTCGACCGAGCTAACAGAACACCATTTGCAACTGCGATGAAGCTGATAAAGCTACACAGCCTTTAAAAAGTGCTGAAGCTACAGCACATTCCAGGCAACTGCGCAAGATTGTTTGGTCCAAATTTACGTTGCAAATCTTCACGCACTGAAGCTGCGAGGGAAATGAAAATGAATCTCAAACAATTTATCATAACTAATAACTATATGTCTACACTGAACAAATTAAGTATCGTAATCAAACCACATACACGGTTGGAACAAAACAAAAGTTAACATAGAACTTCACAAATTCTGCATAGAGCACACTAAATTCAAAAAGGATCTAAGCGCAGCCAGAAATCACTTAGATTTGGAAAAGATAGTTCCAACAATTCCCAACAACCACACAAAAACTTGTGGCTTACTGCCAACGCTTTTTTGATAGAATAAACAAAGAATCAAATTTACACCAACAACCAAATAAGAGACAATAAATAAATATCGATTCTTAGTAAAAATAAGTTTTGAAACAACACTGACCAAACTGCGCTAGCGGTTTTGAAAATGAGCGTCTTTCAAATGGCAACTATTGATCCCAAAAGGTCTTTAAACAGTCACAACAAAAAGATGCGAAACTTTCATGGGCTGGGTTTTGTTGCACGCAAACTCCGCCCGTCCATCCCAACCAACCTTCATTTGGTGCTCCTCTTCATTATCGTCCTCAGGTTGATAGAGCATTGTTTTCTCGCCATAACCAGCGTCCTTCAGTCGTTGCTCAGCAGACACCATGCTGCGGGTGTTAAACATTAAGATTAAACAACCAGGACAGGAGGANGCTCTGCAAACCTTCCGCAACGCATCGCGCAACGTTATAAANCACGTACTGACCNACACTGTTCAAACCAGTGGTTCTTAACAGGGACCTNTAGGGGATCCCACTGAAAATCTGGGGTCCACAGAAATAGTGTCAAAGGTGTTTTCTTTTAACCTCCATGTCACAATAAGGTTTGTTCCCCAGGCCTATATTTTTAAGAATAGGGTTTCGGGGAGTGGAAAGGTTAAAAACCACTGGATGACACCTCGCAAATTAACCTGTAGAAGGCGCAGGCTTGTTCAGGCGAGACCATGGCTCGAAGCTCTTCTTCGGTTGGCAATCTGAAGTCTGACCGGATCACCCACCAGTTGCTGTCTTGGCCTGCACAGACAAAAAACGTAATCATGGCAATCGCATAATAACCGAATATTTAATAGTGGAATAAAAATAAACATCAACAGCCGCCATTGTCTGTAAATTGCTTAAACAAAATAACCAAAATTTGTTTTGTTTATTCTTTTCTCTCATTTTGTCCCCGTGAGGAATTGCGTCCCAAGGCAGAACCAAACCTGTGCGATTGAACTCTGCACAGCCTTTGAGACGTTTGCGAATGCTGCTCTCTGAATGGTTGGGAAACGCTTTCCTGATCTCTTCCATTCTTATCTTCTTCGGTTTGTCCCTACTCTTGGCGAATAACCGGTAAATGTAAACCTGGACAGAAAAATAAACATAGTTAAGGCGACCGTACACATAAGCTGGCTTGCGTGAACCGGCAGCCACGACTACGGAACTAGGATAGAGAATCCGCATTGTATATCTCTTTCTCAGTAAAACCGTTTTACTGCTTCTGCACCGCAGACACCTTACTTTCACACGTAGCCTACTTTTATTTCGTTGACATGTGTGGTCTTCACTTATTGTGGAGAGAGTGACTTTTTGCTGCGCGTTGGGTCGTAACTCGTAATGGCATTATCGGGTCATACTGATTCGAGGATGTTGATGGACGTCCGGTAATTGTGAACACAGAACGATACATTGAACTAATAAGAAGAAAATTCATCCCGGGACGGAGGCGGAAGCGAGGAGTGGACATTGATACTGTGATTTATCAGCAGGATGGAGCAACATTGCATTGCTCCAATGATCCACACGAATACCTCCGTGACTTCCATGGAAGCAGGCTCATCTCACGTCGTACAGACGAACGTTGGCCTGCACATTCCCACGCATTTTATAAATCAGTGCATTGGGAAAGTCACCGCAGCACTACATTATAATAATCGTGATGGCGTCATCCATGAGTGTATCCTTTGTATTGTGTTTTATCAACATAAATGTATTATCGCCACCAAGTGTATACTTTTCTACTACTTGCACGTATATATCCTCGAGTTTATTCATGTATTTGCGTGTTCCTTGTCATTGCGATGTATGCCTAACTCGCGCGTTGCGTGTGGGATTGAAGACTTTATACCACACAATACACATTCATTCTCCAGACCTACCCCTTTGAAACCTGCGTCGGTGACCCACGGCCTACTTAGGATATCTTAAGTAGGCCGTGGGTGACCTGTCCACACACAGGAACCAGCACCACACGCAGGCACACAAGCAACGCAAAGCACACGTATCAGTTTTGAGGAAAAACGCACCTAAACAATTCTAACCCACTAAGGTGTTGCTGTGGCGCACAAGTTTACCTGCAGAAAATCCCTGACATGGTTGGTGGATTTCTTTGAGTTCGGTCCAGGAACCTCAATCAAGGGACACAGTTGCCCCACCGTGAAAATTGAGGGTACATGACGAATGAAGTAACTGCAATTACAAGTAATCTGCACTGAATTTCATTTGTTTTTCATCCGTACGTTGCCACTCCACAAGGTAGAAGGCGGAACACGACAAGCCAACAGCTACAACAGTTTACGACGTTCCTGAAATACGTATGTTATTAGCGTATTCCCAGAGAGCAGGTTTCGTGCGAAAATCTTGCTACTAAGTTTAGGATGAGTGCTCGTCGCCACCTGCAGATCAAGGGAAAGAAGCACTACCAGTATAGAAAAAATAATAAAAACTAACGGAAAAATGACACAGCCACCAAGTTATGAACTGGCACTAAATTACACCAGAGTGTATTGAGCAAAACCTCAATACGCCGTGTTAGTAATTCCCAGTCTACATCCAACAACGGAAAATCGCAACTTTCTGCTTGGCGCGGTGTGCATACGGCAGTATCAATACTAAAATGATTTGAAATCATATGCACAATAGAGGAAATATTTCTACATAGAAAGTTACGAATATGATCAAATTCTAATTTTTAAATTTGGTCAATCAGAAATTTCGGGCTCTTAACAATAATTGGCATTTTTCTCACAAAATCAACACCACTCATGCGTGACCCCACACACCTGAACGACATGCAAAACAACGTTAGCAGTCACGGGAAACCACCCGAACCGATAACTTAGTCTGGGCTTTTTTGAAGCATTAGCGTAAAAGTAAAACTCTAAGTTGAGTGCAGCCCTTGATGGGCAAAGATTTGCTAATATGCCTCCATTATTAAAATCGTGTTCAGAAAAAAATTCATCAGAAACCTTCTAAACCAGGGTTTCTCAACAGGTGCTGCCCTCGGCCCCCTTTGGGGTCCACGGAGCGGTTCTCCGGGGGCCACGAGCAGAGGCCTTTATGAGATAGCTCTGCCGTGATATTGCAAAACCCAAAACAAAGACAGGTATTTTTATTGATGAGCAGGGGGGCAGAAGTGTTGAGAGTCTTTGGAAGGGGGCCACAAATCATGAAAGTTTGAGAACCACTGTTCTAAACGTTGGGCGCTTACGCCCTGCGGTGGCGTGACAATAAGATTCTGCGAGCTCGCACAATGAAGAAACCAAAAATGCTACTTCGCAATAGTGAAGCCGCTAACAGTTAGGGAAACGTTTGGAATAGGAGCCGTGGCAAATAGTAAAAGCATTTTAGTTCAGTTTCTATCTGATTTTTCTGGGAGTCTACCCTTGTGACATCATAAAGCCATCTTCACATCACTGCCGCAACAGTTGCAAAAATAGCCTGACGTCAAACCGCAGCCAAACAGATGGCGCTGTGGAACACATGCAGATTTAATCACCGAACAACAAAGCAAACAGAAACTTGCACTAATCGAGAATCACAATCATGAAGGCGTCAAGTTCTACGACACTGGCTGTTCATGTTGGAGTGTCGGAAGAGCGAAAGTATCAGACGGTTGCTCACATGAGTATCTTTGAGATTTCCCAAGAGTACATTTTTCAAAACCAGTATGAGCAACAATGCCGTAGCTGATGGCAATCTTCCGATGCTAGATCTACGGCTTGCATCTCTTAAAGCGCTTCACTTCTCTTGGATCTATGCGTACAGACCCCGAAAATGCTATGAACTTGGATTTCCACATTTACAGATACACACCTGTGTCGGCCTGTCCACTACAAGTATGCTGAACGTCGTAGCACAAACAAATACTCGCAGTCTGCACAGTCGCATCACAAACACCCACTTGTGCCTCGTCCGGATGATAAGAAAATCGCAGTTGCAAGACCGGTGCTCGTAGATCGGTGAACGGTACATGTTGCACTCGAAGGCCTGCAATGTCTGCCCAGGAGCAAGCGATCCCAGAAATGGCGAAGAATGAGAATATACCGTCTCTCCGTATCTGAACCTCGGCGGGTCAGAATCTGGTTTCTTGGTTAAAACACAAGCGTTACTGAAATCTGAGCTCACGCGACACAAAAATAGCTCTTCCCTTGTAAGACGATCGACGGACAAAAACCAAATGATTTTTCGTTTGAGCAGTTGATTTTCGGAATCCAGTTCACAACTGAATACCTACGCTCAAGGAAACTTACATCACACATATACCTACGAAACTAAAACGCAAAGGGATGTAAGACTAAGTCTCGGAAATCGACTTTCATGTTGCTTTGGGGAGTCGTTTTGCATGTCAACATTTGCTAATGGAACCACAAACAGGGGTGTCGGAAGAATTTTTTCAGAAGGGCAATAGTGGTGAAATTTAATTTCGCCAACTCGAAACTACCCTCCACAGTGGGGGTATGCAAAGAATCGATCAGCCAATTTTTCAATAGGAAGTCGATTTCACGTATCCTTACACTAAACCTACAGAAAACCTAAAGCATTTACTGTAGTTGTCGTCGACCAATTCGAAACTAAGAGAAAAACATTTTTCTACTAAAATGTCAATAGGAAAATATAAAATTACAAGATCCAGGGGTGGCTTGGCACCAGTGTTCTCTCTAGGAAATTTTTACACTGAGAAAATGTTTGTTTTAGTGAGCATGAAGATTGTGAGGCTGAGTTAGCAGAGTTCTAAATGAATTGCAAACTTTGTGAATTATTAGAACAAATAGAAAATCTTATCAGATATAAACAAAGTACACATTTAATTCGTATAGCTTCCTTTGCTTTCGTGTTTTTCTACTGCAATGTTTATAAACTTTGTCCAGCTTGATTGCTGAATCTTGATTGAGCTGGAATGTTGCAAGTGCGCGAGAATGGGATTTCACTGCGCAAATGGTTTGGTGGTACNGCGCAGTTGCGCNCCTTANAGGGTACATAGCTTGGTGCCCCACTGCCCCCCCTACGAAGCCCATTAACGAGAACTTCAAGTACGTTTCATCTCTACAACAGTTATCACCGTTTGTAATTCAGTGACACAAAATATTTAGCCACCTATTCTAGAAAATATGAACCCATGAACAGACACTGGCTATTGGCTAATACTCATTGAGAAAATGCTCCAACGCCAATAGATCAACTATGAATTGGAAGTAACAATGCAGCTTAACGCAAACAATCGGCTTGTATTTCCCATTCGAAGATTGTTGATGCTCTGTCACGTGTGTTTTTTCGCATTTTAAGAAGACTTTCTCATTCTTAGCACAGAGTCTCCCTGACTTTCTAAACTAAATCTCAATCGGCTTAGATTATGTGTCTCCAAACTACGGCTTGTGGGCCCAACGCGGCCCGCGAAAGCATTTCATCCGGCCCGCAATNGCACTTTGTCAATAATGAAGAAATAACATACATANGAAAATTTGTTGATTTGGTAGAATGTANCATAATTTGTTGATTTGGAAGTAGAATGTAACGTATCCCGAAACAATTACATGAAGTACGACAGCCACAGCCACGTGAATGTCAGTGGGCTTAGTATTACTGCGCTGCTGGCTGGCCTAAAACCTTAGTTGATACGTTTCCATAAGCTACGCATAGTACATCCCATCTGAAGTCAGATTTTTCCAATATGATAAAATCAAAGCTAACTGCACCATTCTTTGTAATTAATGTACTTTTATTATTAAACAACATTCGTGTCTTGGCATTTTTTTACTTTAGACCGGGAGTTCATATTCGGCCGTCACACTTTTGTGTAACAGCTTACGAGTGGCCCTCGGACAAAAGTTCGGAGAACCCTGGCATGGATGAACAAACCATAAAATCTGATCAGCAAGTATCGAAATACGGGCTAGACATGATCAATCAGTTGCTGCGTAAATAAATGCAGGCGTTTGCTATACGTGCATCACAGTAAACAGGTTGTCGATCTTACATGTCTTCAAGCGTTTGCAGGAAAATCTCACAGGGACTGAACCAGGGACCGAGTTTAAGGGGCGACATGTACCTCCCAACTTTTGGATAGAGGGGACACAATATCTTTTGTCCCCCCAATATTTTGTCATAAAAAATAATGCAGTTGTACAAATTTCACGGCTACATTACTGTTCGAAATCCCCAGTATAAAGCTAGGGAATAAGTAAGAAAAATGAACATTATGGATTATCTATAAACACAGTGTACTGATTTACTATGTAAACTGAATTATCATGATTGCTGATGATTGTGCCCATGGTTAATTTGAATTAACCGATCAGTGTGTACATAAACTAACTTCGCTCAATCACGGATTCCTGCGCTGGTCTGTAGCCTGCAATCAGAACATGGTTGCCATTGCTAGTATTTACCAAACGATCTATCTATGTGGTTTAATGGTTCTAGTGAAAATCTTGTAGTTATTAGTAGTAGTGCATTCTAATTTGGACCTGACCAAATTTGAATTCATATCACAATTTTTGAGCATAATTATTATTTAAGCCCAACTCTCAGAAGTAATAGCACCATTGTACAGCACCAGTTGTTATATCACCATCATGGGCGTACTTGGGCCATGTTCCCCAAAATATATCATTTCTCTAACTTGCCCCCATTTTTCCAAAAAGGTCGTACTGCGGTTGAGTGAACACGATGACGTCATCGAAACGCACACAAAAAACGTTTGACCCCCAAAGCTCTCTAGCAATCCCAGTGCCTGGAGAGAACAAGACACATGAAACAATCGTCGCACGTAGTCAATAACAAGCGATTACCTACCCGTTTGTGGTAGTTCTTAACTTTCAGCGCCATTCCCACTTGCGAAAGTAGCGGAGGATATTCTTCACTGTATTCAGCGAGAATAAGATGTCCGTCCAGTGCCGACAGATCTTCGGGTTTCCTCATAAAGAAAACCTCGCCTCCTCCGGAGGCGGCTCTTTCCTGCTCCCGTTGCTTCGCCCTNNAATCGCACGAATGCCAAGTGTGACGCAACGGGTGAAAAACAAAGTCAGCAAGAAATGAGATGAAGGTTGCAGGTGGCAGCTCATTTACAAAATGACAAAAATACTCAATCATGTTCATCCATTCGGCGACAAGACTTGGCTTTAATATGGCAATTTCAAATCCTACGACAGAGGGAAAATTTTATCTACAGACTGTTTTTAGTATTTGAGAAAGTTCAACATGCATCGAATCCATCCGTCCGACAATTCAACTTGCATCGGTTAGGTGGCGACTCAGTGAAGAGACCATTCAGAGACGCGAATACTCGGGCATCTGCTGCACAACAACCTGCCGCCGCACCACCTAAACGTTTAGTCGCCGAATCGGCACATCGGTGATTTTTCGCAACAATCAATTTTCGCGCCGTCAATTTTGCGTAATTCGCGCGAGGAGGCTGTCGACGAGTCGTGCCCGAACCACCGCACGCCACAGTACTGGTAGCATAAGCGAAAATGCACATCGTTCATATAAAAACAACCTGTACGAAGAGTTTGAGGCTGAACTTCAAAACTTAAAAAACATACTGACTTTTTGCGCAAGTGCTTCATGACGCAGTGAACCTGATGCGAGCCGGGTTTTGCCAAAGATCCGTGCTGGTAGCGACGAAACAGCGGTCGATGGAAGCTGTGCAGTCGAGCTTGGCCGATGTAAGTGGGAAAGAACATCGGCTGCAGCTCCATTGCCGGAATTGAATGCTGGAATACAAAACGAGTGGTGTCGAGTACTCAACGACTGCACAAGACGAAATGTGGACGGAAAAGGTTCAGCAGGCCACCAGCAGGTCTGCATCAACGTTGCTTTTCAATTCGCCATCAAACATGGAGCACGCACTGAACGTGCTCTCCGGCAGGAATGAAACACCGCATATGACAAGAAAAGTAGAATGCTCTTGTCGTTACCGCACAATGCACATCGGTTTTGTCAGGGTTGAAAACCAAGGGGCAGGTGGGGCGCGATGTGCTGCACCAGTGCTGCATTTGAGCAGCAACCGATTCGAACTGCGGTGCAAGTGCTTTTGGCAAGGCCAATTTTTCGTGCAATAAATTTTGTCTATCTTTACTGAGCGGATTATTACTGGATGACCTCCATCAACAACGCCCGCTTGCAACAAACGTACACAACTGCTGTCGGGATTGGAAGCTTACTTGTAATACACTGCTCATCAGTCCAATAGCCAATGTATCTGAAACGGACCGTTTAGGATCATAAAAATGATCGTTGGATAGATTCCACATATCAAGCTTGGAAAGAGCGTCGCTGTCTTCCTTATTGGAGTCTTTAGAACCTGAAAAAAGATTACAGTTGTCACAATCAATTTTCCTACTGGTTATTCATAATGAACATTCACATTATGACTAAAATATTCAACAGCATCAAAAAGTGCGCAAGTAACATCAACTGGTACGAATTGTACATAACTGGCGTTCGCATAGGTTGGTAAAAGCTATTGCTGGCTTTTCTAATACCAATTCTCCATCTTTATTTGAGGAATTTATTTGAAGCATGTATACTAGTGGCGGCTCAAGTGTTTAAACCCAAGGAACTTTTGCATCAAGCAGCTGGTACGATGACTTTACAATCCTTTCTAAAAACGAGCAAAAATTTTTGTTCCATTTTTTGTTCCCGATAAAGACCAAACGTAAGCTTTAAACACGAACCTTTGTTCAAAATTGTTTTTGACTTCTTTTCTTTCTTTGTTTCTTTAGAGTCGCCATCAGTGTTGCTGAAAATTAAACATTATCGCTGATAGCAGTAAACAACGAACAAAGGCCGATGAAGTCGCACTGATGAAAGTTTCATGTGGAATGATCCATCATACAAAGCATTTCAAGTAAAGCAAGGCAGTGGCAAGAAATTAAAGCCCTAAACCTGGCAGAAAAGTCTGTCTGCAGTCACCGTTTGTGAGCACAAATGCTGACCGTTAATCAGCATCGCGCCGTGATCCTTTACCACCAAGAGCAGTTAAAACGTTTTGTACGATTCGCTCAGCAAACTTGCTTTTTCAATCCGCTTTACTCATCTAGGAACCATTCGACTATTTATATGAAGAACCACCATACACAACACCTTCCAATTCGTCGTACGAATTTTAAGCAGAGAAAAAGCGCGAACCAACATTTAGAATTTTAAAATAGTACCAATATTTTGTTTCCCAAAATCTCAGGCCGTTTCTAATGTTAAATGTCAAATATAACTTTGCTGCGAAATTCCGCCAGTATTTGCTCATTCTCTCTACAGTTTAAACGAAACAAACGCACTTCCTGAAGGCTTACTTCGATTTGAATTCCTCTGGAAGGCCCAGGATCACATTTTGATCATTCGGATCGAATTTGAAAATCGTTGGAGAAGGAATCCGATCCATATTTTGGTCATCCCAGATGATGTCTTTCTCCCAGTCACCGTATATAAGCTCGTAGTTGTCGATGGGGAAGATGGAACTGACAGCATCACCATCTTTTTCAACTGGTGTATAAACGTGCTGCTAACATTTACGGTTGAAATTCTACTTTCAAACAGAAGACTTGACAAGTTTGATGTGACGGAGCGCGAAAGTGTAACTGCAAGATGCTTGTTAGGTGTAGTAACAAATGGGGGGTTAATATGATTAATGTACGTTTGCCTGCAACAGGCTGCTTTGAGTTTCACGAATTATACTTTCCTCTCACCACATCCACACAGGTCTGTAAAGTTATCGCTTCAAGTGATTGGGATATGAGTGGTATTGACTTCATGTGACAATCGTCACACCTGCGTTTAAACTGCTCAAACGTTCAGTCGAACATACTTGAAATATCAATTACGTTAAGTATATCAAACCGTCTCTGGATAAAATTTTAATCGCATTAAACAAAACATCTCATTCCTTTGACTGTAGCAACACGCAGTGCGCGTAGCGCTGCAGAAGATAGCAAATTTTCGCTGTTTGTGATAGGCTTGCTGTTGCTAATCCACCTATGTAGCACCACGTCAAAACTGTTTTACACACCACGTTTAAAAACTAAGTAAACAAAAAAACAAAAACATGAATAAAAAGCAGTCTAATTTTAGTAGTAAGAAAGACGAACATCTTGCAGCTGCAATACCTAACTTCAAGAATTTAATACCATTGACTACGGTTCACTAAGCAATGTTTGGGTTGCAAAACATGGAAAAAAAACAAAAAAGCAGGTTACATATTAAATAGTGTAGACGGTGTGTGAAATGATCTTAAAATTAACTATAAGCTCCTCACGCATAAATGTAATGCTTGTGATTCAAACAACAAAATATGCTTGCCTCTTCATTTTGTTCAACAAACAATATAAAATGTTGACCAAAAATTTTTTCACAGCGGTTTAATATGATAATATGANTCTGTGTGACTCTCTCCACTTCTGTGATTCAATTGAGCAAACTGCAAACCAGATCTCTTGAAAAAAGAAGTGGTTTCCAAAACAAAATATTGAGAAATAGATTATGTAGCAGTTGTTGTTTACTTGTTCCAATTCACTACCAAACTAGCTAGGATCAACCCTTCGCAACTGCAAGCAAACAATTGAGCCCGAAAGCACAAAATGCACATACGCTTGTCCTTGGGCTTTTCCACGGCCAAGGTTATAGGTCCTCTCGTTACGCCGGCAGCGCCATGCGGCAATGCGGTTCGTTGCGTACTTGTAGGCACCCAACCAGCCTGCGCGGCTCTGTCCACCTGAATAGTACGGATAAGTTAGTAGGGACTCGAACATTTGCCAAGTCATAAACAAAGCATATGCATCAAACGTTGTCTTACTCTGAGCCTATATTTCTCCTCGGCGTCAAGAGTTGTTTGCAGAGTCTACAAACAAATATATAACGATGAACATTATTCATATATGATTACAAGCAAACAGATTGACCACGTAAGACAAAATTTTACTTTGCATCTTTCACATCAACGAGCTTGTCAAATGCTTGGCGAGCTAAAAAACCACAAACACAAGTCTTGACCACGATTCAACCAAAACCTCGTGCGATTTTTACAATGGTGCCATTAAACATGATTTTAGCAACAAGTGTCAAAAGAAGAATTTATGACAAAAGATGAAAGGCATTTGAAGCCTTGGTGTTCAAATTTCGGTTAAAGGTGAGCAAGCACAATGCCAAACCCTGTTTGTCAAGTCGCTGCAAAAATAATGCGCAATACAAGCTTTACAGTGAAGGTCTCCACCAGCACACCCGCAAAACTTCAGAAGCACTTGGTTGATAAAGTAATTGCGCTGTTTTTTAGTTTTAAGAATTTCGTAAAACGTGAAGCTATTCAAAAATCAAATGTCAATTATGAATCCTTGACAATCTTTTAATTATCATTTTGAAAGATAATAACAGTCGACGTAATAACGAAAACTAAACACCTTCGTATCGGCAGAAACAAATGTGAACTCGTTCAGTATTGTTATGTTTGGACCGATACATACACATTTAAGGTTGTTTAGCATCTACAAAGAATATTTTCAATCAAACATCTCAAGCAAAATAAACGGTTTCTGCAAGTACGTTTCGGAGAAATGTTAGGCCTCAATCAATTTGGCATTCGAAAGTAATGCTTATTGACTGCATACAGCCAAATTCTATAGCGAACTTTGCGAGCAATTGAAATGTGATTCTTTCATGGAAGCAGCAATACCTTTCCCAGTTTATGGCGAACATCATCCGCGTTCCAAATTATGTCGTCCTCCCATCGCACTTGGGACACCATGTAGAAATGCTCGGGTCTGGGGAAGCTCGGATCTTCTGTAATGGATTTTCTGTCCGGGGCTGCATGGTTCTTCACAGCAAAAAAAGTGCTATTCACAAAAAAGCATCGCACCAACCGGTTCAGATGCTTGGCATCGGCATAGTGGCGCATTCATAATCTTCCCACGGGCAGGGAGCATCCTTCCAAAGCTGAACATTAGGGATATTTGCAGCTTGATTTGCGGATTCCGCCACATTTTCAGACGTGTTGGTAGTCGGTTTAAACAGATTTTTTTTTAAGGAGAATGTTAGGTACCCGGTATGAATCTGTAGGGACCCGATTTCTCTGATTCTAGGGACCCGATTTTCTCTGACTGTAGGGACCCGATGATAATTTTCTCTGATTCTAGGGACCCGA